>Ga0209698_10001361_pt1 | contig 28160 bp, 22 predicted proteins | sample LitLauG_LLR_2012_FD_187203 | JGI IMG/M metagenome (GOLD analysis project Ga0209698, IMG submission 187203) | Freshwater sediment microbial communities from Pennsylvania, USA - Little Laurel Run_MetaG_LLR_2012 (SPAdes) (version 2) | ecosystem: Environmental > Aquatic > Freshwater > Creek >... | reverse complement strand
CCGACCACGGCCGTGGTCGGATCGGCGCTGTCCGGAGTCAGCTCGATATCGCTGCTGGCGCCCAAGGTCAGTGTGCCGCCGTGCGTCGCGCACAGCGACTGCGTGCCCAGGCAGCCCGTGGTCGCTGCCGTATCGGCGGCCTCGAGCAGCACCGAGCCATTGGCCTGCACCGCGGTCGTCGCCGAGATGCGGCCGCTCTGATTCACGGCCAGCCCGATCAGCGACACGTTGCCGTGCACCGCGGTGATGCTGCCGCCGGCGAGATTGCTGGTGGTGCCGCCCTGGTTCACCTCGACGATCAGGCCCCGCAGGGACGGATCGGAGCTCGCCTGCAGATAGATCGACTGGCCGGAAGCGAGCACCACCTGTCCATCCGGCGCCGAGAGCGTGCCGCCATTGGTCACGGCCTGACCCGCCAGCAGCAGTCGCCCGCCGTCCGCGGCCGCAAGCTGTGCCCCCGCCTGCACGACCACCTGCACCGGCTGCGGCTTGCCATTGGCATCGAGTACGGTATTGCCGGCGGAATCAGTCACGTACAGTCGCCCGTCGGAACTCAGCGCCGGCTGACCGCTCTGGACCGGGCCCAGCAGGCCGTTGGCGAGTTCAGCGTCGCCCTGCGAAAGGCCGATGGCCGAGGCCACCAGGCCGCCGACATTGACCGAGCTGGTCTTGCCGAACACGAAGCCGTTCGGATTCATCAGGTAGACCTGGCCGTTGGCGTTCAGCGCGCCGAAGATCGCGCTGGGGCTGGCCTGGTAGATCTTGTTCAGCGCGATGGCCGTGGACGAGGGTTGGTTGAAGACCACCTTGCCATCAGCGCTGATGTTGAACTGCGACCAGTTGAGAATCGCCTGCGCGCTGGACTGCGTGACCGTCATCGTATTGCCGGCCTGCACGGCGTTGGCCTGGCCCGAACTCACGAAGGTATTCACCGGCGTCGCCGTGCCGGTCAGCTTGCTGAACGAGGAGCAGGTGCCGGCCGCGCAGGGCACCGGCAGCTGCGCGGCAGCGGCCACGCCGTCGCCGTAGCAGGCCGAAGCCAGCACCAGACCGCCGATTACGGCAGCCCATCCGTTGTCGCCTCTGTGCATCCAAAGCCCTCTGGAGCGCCAATCTAGGTCAGTTTTGTTACCAGGGGATGGCGGGGAGCCGGAGCGCGCCCGGCCGGCTGCGCGCACTCATCAGAATGCGCCCTTCAGATCGAACAGCCAGCGCGCCTCGTGCGCCGGCGTGCGCGCACCCGGCAGCAGCGGATCGGCCCAGGTGAGCGAACCGTAGACCGGATGCCCCGGCAGCAGGTCGAGCCCCGCCCCGAAACTGCGCAGCTGGGTGTGGTTGGGCTCGCCGATCTGTACGTTGGCCTCGGCGCGGTGCCCCTGCGCGGCGTCGAAGAACAGGAAGCCGTCGGCCCAGCTCACCGCGCGACGGGTCAGCGGCGGCGACTGCAGCTGCAGGGTGCCACGCAGTGCGCTGTCGTCCAGTTCCTCTCCCTCCAGGTAGCCACGGACGGCGCTGGCTCCGGTGAGGGCCATCTGCTCGTAGACGATCAGCGCGTTGGGCGCCAGCTGGCCCTGTGCCCGCAACAGCAGCTGGAAGCTCCACGGCAGGCGCGTGGTGAAGGAAGCGTCCGAGCGCAGGTAGATGTAGTTGCCGCGACCCTGGTAGCGGTTGCTCGAGAAATCCGCGGCGCTGTTGGCAAAGCCCCGGGGCCCGAAGTTCACCAGCAACGACAATGACTCGGCGCGTCGCAGGCTCGCGGGAGCCTCCGCCGCCGCACCGGCCGCAAACTGCTGCCACGACCCGGAATAGCCGACCGAGGCGTTCAGGTATGAAATGGGCTGGATCACCGCACCGGCTTCCGCCAGATCGAGCGTATTGCGGAACCGCTTGTAATCGAGACCGGCACTCAGGAACTGCGACCCGGCGCTGTCCAGGCGCAGCGGCACGGTGACGTGTCCGCTGAAGATCTGCCCGCGGCCCAGCACACCGAGCGTCCCCAGCGTCACCACGCTGCTGGAAGAATTGGTGAAACTCAGCGCAAAGCGCGCCCCGCCGGCGATCGGATGAAAGGCGTAGTTGGCGCCGAATACGCCGACTTGCCCACTCTGCTGCGGCGTAAAGGTGTACTGCGCGGTGAGCGCATCGAGCGCACCGAAAAGATTGTCGTAGCTCAGCGATGCGGTCGCCCGCAGCGGCCGGGTATCGGGCGAATACTGGTTATCAAGCTCCAGGCTGCCGTGCAGCGGCAGATGGTCGGTGACCTTGAGCGCCAGATCCATCGTACCGGGCTCCGAGCCGGCCTTCAGGACCGGCACCACGGAGCGATCGGCGGACTGGGAATTCACGGCGTTGAGTTGCTGCTGCAGTTCCGTCAGCTTCGGTACGGTTCCCGGCTGTGTCGCCGGCAGCTGCTCGAGCACTTCCCGTTCAGGAAAATATTGAGCGCCGCTGATCGAACGCTGCCGCAGGCGTCCTTCCGTGACGTGCAGCCGCACGATGCCGTCGATGACCTGCTGCGGCGGAATGTCCACGTACACCGTCGCATAGCCGAGGCTGTGATAGGCCTCTTCCAGCGCCGCGCGCGCCGCATCGAGGTCCGCGAAGTGCTTGCCCGGGCCCAGCTTCGGGTAGAGCACGCCTTCGATTTCCCGGTTGGACATCACCGTGTTCCCGAGCACGCGATATTCCCAGACGTCGAAGACCTGCTCGGCCGCTGCGGCCGCCGGCCCGGCCGTCGCCGATTCGGCCGCCGCGGCGACCGCGGCCGGTCCTCCGGCGAGGAGCATTGCGATTGCCATCAAACTGCAATGATTTTCTGTCAACGCGTTCAATTTACACTGCTTTTCCAGGCCTTTTCCGGGCGCAGAGTGTCAACGCCTCGGTCGCACATTGCAATCGGCAGTGCGCGCGGCGCGCAAAAAAAACTGGCCCCTCTCGCGAGGGGCCAGCAATGGGTCGCTTAAGGCCGACGCTGAACTTTTACGGACTTGCCTTCAGTACCGTATAGCCCGGCAGGTTGCAGCTCGAGCTGCCGCGGGTGTACGGGTTCTGATACACCGTCAGTGTGCCCGTCGCACCATTGGTGGGAATGCCCTTGGTGAGGCTGAGCGCACCCGTGTTGCCCGCGACGCCCGGGATCGCCAGGGTGTCCGGCAGCGAGGGCAGCTTGGCAAGCTGCGGAACGTCCGTCGTGATGAAGGACGACAGCGAAGCCGGCAGTCCGGTCACCGAGGTGTTCGGAACGAAGGTGGCCTCGTACCAGAAGTCATACTCGCCCGTGGCCGCCGCCAGGTTGCTCGGCGTGACCCCGTTGATCGTCGCCAGCGTCAGGTTGGGATACGTGTTGGAGGTCGGGTTCAATATGTTGTCGATGCTGGCATAGGCGATCGAACTGTTGGTGGTGTTGGCCTGATTGAGCTCGTCGCTGGTCGCGTAATTGCCGGTGGTCCCGCCAATGGCACTGCTCGAACTGCACTGGTAATCCATGAAGTACGTGTTGGTTGCCGTGCGCGTGCCGGATCCCGGCTCACGGTTGACGACCACGATCTTTGCCGACGCGCTGCTGATCGGCTTGCCGGTCAGCGCATCGGGCACTGCCGACCAGTCGCTCACGTTGCCCAGCAGGATGTTGCGCGCCGATTCACGCGTCAGGTTGATCCCCGATCCCGTCAGGGTCAGGCCGGTGGTATTCACCACCAGGCCAAACACCTGGTCCAGGGCCTTGACGGTTGGCAGCGCGGCCATCTGGGCGGCCGAGGCGGTACCGAAGGCGGAAGCGCTGTACACGGTCGGATAGTCCAGGCCGGTCAGCAACTTCGGTTCAATGTCCGTGAGTCCGAGTTGGACCGTGTCCGGCGTTACCGCGCCCGTCCAGGAGTCGTTCGGACCGTTGGTGGCCGTCGTACCGGACACCGTACAGGTGCCCGCGCTGCTGCACCCACCGACATTGAGGCGAAGGATCGTATGGCCGGTGGCGATCGGGAGCGCGCCGACGACCGAGCCACCCTCGACACGGTAGTAGATCGTGACCAGCGTGCCGACCGGAATGTTGCCGGTCGTCGCATTGGAGATCGCGACGGCCGTGTTGCAGGAGAAGGCCAGGAAGTTCTTCGTGCCGCCCGACGAGGCCAGGCTCAGCGTATTGGCGGCGCCGCCGCAGAGGTCGGTCTGGATGGCGGTTGAAATCGCCGCCTTGGCGGCGGACGAACCCGCCATCACCAGGGCCACGGTCGGCGCTGCGGCCTGGGCCACGGTGGGCGCAGCTGCCTGCGCCGGTGAAGCGGCCATGCCGGCGCCGATGGCCGCGGCGACCGCGGCACTGATCATTGGGTATTTGCGTTCCATGAAATTACTCTCCGTCAGAAAATGGGTACTTGGTTGAATCCGTCAGGGATGCCGATCAGGCCGCGACCGCGCGGCGACGACCGATACCCGCCAGTCCCAGCAGACCGCTGCCCAGCAGCCAGGCCGCGGCCGGCAGCGGCACCGGCGATCCACTGCCGGTCGACAGCGTGCCCGTGGCCGACAGCGTCAACTGGCCGAGCACGAAGGACTGCGCCTGGGTGGCCACGCCGTTGCCGGTGATGCCGTACAGCGCCACGCTCGAGCCGACGCCCACGCCGGATGAATCCGCGCCCTGGTTGTACAGGTTGGTGCTGCCCGCGAGACCCGAGGCGCCGCTGGCGCCCCAGACGTTGCCCGCGGTCGTGCCGCTGGTCCACGAGTAGGTCGAGCCGCCCGTGGCATAGGTCGAGTTCAGATAGGTGACGTCGCTGTTGAAGCCCTGCATCCAGCTGGTCAGCCCCAGACCCGTGATGGCCGAGGTCTGCGAGGTGGCCGCGTTGTTGGAGGTGATGCCGACCGTGTTGCCGGCCTTGTACTGCTTGCTGGTGAGGCTCGCGTATTGCCCCGCCTCGACCGTATAGGTCAGGTTGCCGGCTCCGTAGGTGCTGATGAAATTCGTGAGCGCGGCGGTCGGCGCGACATTGAGGCTGGCGGAGATGGACGTCGCCAGCACGTTGCCGCTGGTTCCCGACAGGGAGGCCGGCGGCAGAATGGAATTGATGGAAACGCCGGTATCCTCGGCGAACGTCACGGACGCGGCGGTGTCGGATACGAACAGCCACAGATCAGCAGAACCCGAACTCGGCTGTGGGACCGCCTGGGCGAAAGCCGCCTGACCGGAGACCGCGAGTACGCCGGCAACCGTGTAACGGATGAGATTCCTCATAGAAAAAAACTCCTCTCTAAAAAAAGCAAATCGGATTCCCGAATTTATTCCCCGAACTGGAACCTGCGGCGCGAACGACGGAGGCCTGGCCCGAACGCGATCGCGACTGCTGCGTGACGCTGCAGTGGACTCGGGTTCTGCCGCGTTGAAGGATGGGGGGGTGCGGTTACGCCGTCATGAACCCTATGTGTATATTTGGCATCAGCACGCAGCGGTGAAGGCCGCCGCTGGGCCTGAATCGTCATACACATGAACAACAAACAGGCGACGATCGCGGGTGGCACGCGCTGCCGGGCGCCGACGACGACCCGTCTCAGTTGTTGAGGGAAACCGTACGCGTCTGCATGGTCCCGTCGCGCATGAGCGTCAGCGACAGGGAATTTCCGGCGTTGCGCAGTGCTGCATCGAGCGACTCCGCATCGGTCGTGGGCTGGCCGTTGACCGACATCACGATGTCGCCCTCGTGCAGTTTGTACAGGCGCTGCATGCGCGTCTCCGGATGCAGCACCAGGCCGTCGGCCACGCCGGCAACGCGATGACTGTCCGCATCCAGCCCCGCAAACCAGGATTTCGCCGCGGAGGGGGCGCCCGGACCTGGATCCACCGCCACCGCGGCGACGGCCTCGCCTGCGCCGGCCGCCGTGGCGGGCGCGGCGTCGGCCTTCGCCAGGCGGCCGTTGCCCGCTCCACCCAGGTGCGGCAGCCGCAGGGTCTCGTACTGCCCGTCAAAGACCAGCAGCACGCGGTCCCGGAAGACCTGGAACACCCGGCCCTTGCGCGGACCCGACAGCTCGGCGCCCGCTCGATACACGCTCGTACCGACGTTGGCCGGACCGAGGATCACGTAGCCGTAGTTGGGATCCGGAGTCGCGTAGATGCCCGTCAGACTGAACGAAGCGCCCGCATCGGGTGCATCGCCAGTGCCCGGCGGTGGGGCGGCCACGCCGAACAGATGCGCGGCGACGATGGCGGCAACGTTCACCGGCTTCGTGACGCGTGATGGCGCGGCCGCGGACATTGCAGCTCCGGCGGGAGACGGCGCGGCGCCATCGGCGCGCGCCGTGGCTACGAATCGCCCCATTTCCAGCAGGATCAGCACAGTCAACGCCGCGATGACCAGCGCGGGCTGCTGTGCCCTGAACTGCTCCGGGGTCATCCAGCTCCATTTCATCCACCGCATGGTGCCTCGCTTAGATTGCCGCCCCATGACGATCGGGCGGCACAATCGGGCGGCACGATTGCCGGAGCGGGCGGCGATTGCGTACCATGCCGGCCCGCCGCTCCGACCTTGAGATCCGCGCGCCAATCGCATGCCGCAGTCCGCCAAGCCCAAATCGCTGCAGGAAGTCCAGGCCGCCCTGGTCCGCGGGGAGCACCGCCGCGCCGAGCAGTTGTGCCGGCAGCTGCTGGCCCGCAACGCACGGGAGCCGGGCGCCCGATATTGCCTGGGTCTGGCGCTGGCGCTCTCGGGGAACGCCGAGGCGGCCATCGATCAGTGGCAGCGCACGCTGCTGGAGTGGCCAAGCGATTTTCCAACCCTGGTCAATCTGGGTGTGGCCCTGGGCGAGCAGGGACGCCACGACGATGCGGTCAGGATCTTCCGCGAAGCGCGCAGCGTCGACGACACGCAGACACAGGTGCATTTCAACCTCGGCAATGCGCTGCTCGCGACCGGCAACATCGACGAAGCCATTGCCAGCCTGCGCGTCGCCTGCGTGCGCGATCCGCGCTTCGCCGCCGCGCGCAACAACCTGGGGGTGGCCTACCGCCGTGCGGGCCGGCTGGCGGAGGCCCAAACCGAATTCAAGGCGGCGATCGCCGCCAACCCTGCCTATGCCGATGCCCACGAGAACCTCGCTGCGGCGCTGGAGGCCGACGGACAGACCGAGCCCGCGTCACTGAGCTTTCAACGGGCGCTGCAGCTCGATCCGGTCAGCGTCGATGCGGCGCTGGGACTGAGCCGCACGCTGGATCGGTCCGATCGCGGCGCAGAGGCGCTGGCGGTGCTGCAGCGCGCCGCGGCCAATCATCCCGCGTCCGCGCCGCTGCATCACGCACTCGGCGTGCTCCTGCACCGCGCGGGCCAGCGGCCCGCAGCCCTGCACGCCTATGACCGGGCGGTGTCGCTGCAGCCGGACCATGCCGCGGCCTGGCGCGATCGCGCGCGCTTGCTGGAAAACGAAGGGCGGCTGGCCGAGGCGCTGGCCAGCTACCGCAGGGCGGAATCCCTGGCGCCCGATGATGCGGAAACCGTGGCCGGCGCACTGGGTGCCGGCATCCGCGCGTGCGACTGGCAGACGACCCGTGAGAGTCTGGAGCGACTGCGGCAGCTGCCGTCGGGCATGGATGCCATTCATCCCTTCCTGGCGCTCAGCGTCTGCGACCGGCCGGAAGAACAACTGCGCATCGCCACGGCCTACTGCGACAGGAGCGCCGCAGGCATCGCCGTAGCGCGGCCGCGGGCGGCGCCGGCGTCGCGGCGCATCCGCATTGCCTACCTGTCCTCCGACCTGCGGGATCACCCGGTGGCCTGGCTGCTGATCGGCGTGCTGGAGCACCACGACCGCGAGGCCTTCGAGGTCCACACGGTCTCGCTGCAGGCGGATCCGCCGGCAAGCGCCCTGTCGCAGCGCCTGCGCCGCAGCGTCGATGCGCATCACGATGTGGCGGCACTGAGCGACCGGCAGGCGGCCGCATCGCTGCGCGCGCTGGACATTGACATCGCCGTCGACCTGAACGGCTACACGGTCGGCGCCCGCCCCGGCCTCGTGGCGCAACGCGCCGCACCCGTCCAGGTCAGCTACCTCGGCTATGCCGGCACGCTGGGTGCCCCGTACATCGACTATCTCGTCGCCGACGCGTACGCGATCCCGCCGGCGGAGGAACACGGCTACCGCGAGAGTATCATCCGCCTGCCGCACTGCCTGCTGCCCTATGACAACCGCACGCTCGTGGGCGCGCCGCCCAGCCGCGCGCAGGCGGGTCTTCCGGAACACGGTACCGTGTTCTGCGCCCAGACCAGCGCCTACAAGATCACGCCGGAGATCTTTGCTCTGTGGCTGGATCTGCTGGCTGCGCTGCCCGACAGCGTACTGTGGCTGCGCAGCATGGCGCCGGAGTCGCGCGGCCATCTCGAGTCGGCGGCGCAGGCCCGCGGCGTGGACCGTGGGCGCCTGGTGTTTGCCGCTCATGTGGCGGCCATGTCGGATCACCTCGCGCGCCTGTCGCTGGCGGATCTGTACCTGGACACGCGACCCTACAACGCGCACTCCACCAGCTGCGACGCGCTGTGGGCCGGCGTGCCGGTCCTGACCTGCAGTGGCGGGACGCTGGCCAGCCGCATCGCGGGGAGCGTGGTGCGCGCGGCCGGCCTTCCGGAACTTGCGACGCAGGATCTGGCCGAGTACCGGCATCGGGCACTCGAGCTGGCCTCGGATCCGGCCCGCCTCGGCGCGCTCCGCGATCGCCTGCGCGCGAACCGCAGCCGTGCAGCGCTGTTCGACACACGCGCATACACCCGCCACCTCGAATCCGCCTACCGGCAGATCCATGCACGCGCGCAGCTCGGGCAGCCGCCCTCCCCCCTGGCCATCGAGCCCTGAGCACGTCCGCCCACGCCGCCCGGAACTCGCGCCGTCCCCGGGCCTACAGCAGGCCCATGGACCCCAGTAACTCGAGCTTCTGCGCACAATTCTTCGGCGTCAGCAGATGCTTGACGATCGCGGGCCCCCACGGTTCCGGCAGGCGCTGGAACTCCCGGTGCGGCAGCAGCGCAATCGATAGAGCCGGTGAGAACCCCGGCGCCGCGGTCCGGGCGCGGATCGTCTTCGTCCAGCATTGCACCTGCTGGTCGCGAAAGGGCAGCTGATAGTCCCCATGCGGCCCTGCCTCCCAGTGCGCACCGGCCCCGGCCAGCACGCGGTTCACGGAGATCTGGTCGTCGCCGGTGTAGCGGACATCGCCCTCCAGCGCGGCAAAGAACCGCTGCGCGGCAGGGGTCGGCTTCGCCCAGAACCAGCCGCAGCACAGCACGAATCCCCATTGCCGGTGCACGTCGGGCGGCCAGACCGTACCCTGCGTGAACACCAGGTCTTCGGTGCAGCCCACCGCCGCGCCCTCCCGCAGCGGATGGCGCAGCCAGATCGCGTCGATGTCGGAGTGGATGAAGCCCTGGCCGCCGGCCAGCAGCTCGCTGAACACGCCGATGCGCTGCACCCAGAGATCCGCCAGACGCCCGCTCCATGCCAGCGCCGCGACTTCCACGTCCTGCGATCGGCACCAGTCGAGCGTTGCGGCATCCAGCGCATAGATCCGCAGCCGCGACACGCCGAGCGCGCGCACCCGCCGCACCCACAGCCGCAGCAATGGCAGGTAGCCGGCGTCGGCAAAGGCCACGACCAGCGGCTCCGCTACCGTGCCCTCAGAATTCATAGCCGAGCAGCCTCGCGTCGCTGGCATAGATCCCGGCCACCACGCGGCGCGTGTGCTCGTTGTAGTAGTCGCGGTAATGGCGATGGTGGGATTTCATTCTGATGGGCAGCCGGTCCGCGACGCCGAGCCGCCGGGCAACGCGGGGCCATTCCTCGTCGAGGCGCTCAAACCGCAGCACCTCATCGACCATCAGCCGCTGTTCGGCGTCATAAAGATACAGGCACTGCGGGGTCAGAAAGTGCGGCAGCGCCACCGATGCCGGTGCGGCCTGCGCGGCCTGGAAGAGCGTCTGGACCTGCAGCACCTGCTGCTCGAAGTCGCGCTGCACCAGTTCCTCGCCGCGCGCCCATTTCTGATCCGTCCAGGCCAGCGCCGACACCAGCCGCTCCCAGGGATTGCGGACGATCGCGAACTTGAAATAGGTGGCGAAGGCGACATCATCCCGGAGTGCCTCGCGGATCTGCAGGGCGGTCAGATGCTGCAGCTGCCGGCCATAGAGATGCTCGAGATCCAGTTCCTGGTTGAAATAAGGCACGAGGCCGATCTGCGTCTTCTCCCCGTGCATGCCCAGCAGCGCCTCGACCGAGGTACCGGCCGTCTTCGGCACGTGCACGAAGATGGCGCGGTGGGGATGGGAGACCGGCATAACTCAGACCACCGCGCCCCGACCGGCCGGCGCGGGCGCAGCATAGCCGAGTTCCTGCATCAGGGGACCGAAGGTTCCAGCCAGCCGGGCCCGCAGCGGCGCGCTCAGCGCCCGGGATCCCTCCCCCGACTGGCCGGCGCGCATGAAGCGCAGACCCGCATCGATGGACGGCTGCAGGTACGGTTTGTAGAAGATCCCCACCTTCCTTGCACGGATATCCGCCTCTTCGATTTCGCGCATGCGCTGGAACGAAGCGCCGCGGACCGCCAGAGCCAGCGCCTCATCGCTGCGCGTCAGGCCGAGAAAACTGCAGATCTGGGCCGCACCGCGCTGCGGGTCGGCGAGCAGGTCCTCGTAGCGCAGCGGCAGCACCGGAAAGGCATGGCGAACCTGGAGCCAGCCGCGCACATGATCGTCCCAGGTCCCCATGTGCAGGGCAATCCAGCGCGGATCGCCCCTCGCAGCCAGGAATTGCCCGACGTAGCGCTCGAAGGCGGCCGCTTCGTGCGCGGTCTCGTCGCCCCGTCGCCGGGAATAGTGATAGTTCGACAGCATCACGTCGCCCGGATTGCGCACCACGTAGATGGCACCCGCCGTCTCGGCACCGAGCGCGAGCGCCGCCGTGCTGGGGAAATGCGTCTTCATGAGAACCGGCTGCTCCGGCAGAGCGGGCACAGCACCCAACTCATGGATGTCTGGGGCGAGCCGGTTCAATTCCGCCGCGCTGTCCTGCACGCCGAAGACCAGGTTGCAGACCAGGAAGCGCACCCAGGTATTGCCGCTCTTCGGATAGGAGGCGATCCAGATGAAGCCGCGGCGCTGCCCCGTCACGATACCACCGCTTCCGGCTCCATCACGGTGAAGCCGCGCGGCGCCTCGCCGCGGGCGGCGCGCGCCTGCATCTCCTGATAGGCCGACTCCAGGTTTCGGCAGGAGCGTGCCGTATCGAACAGCGGCGCGACCTGGCGCGACCGGCGCAGGCGTTGCCGCAATTCGCCCAGCAACGCCGGTGTCGCCGCCAGCGTGCGCCCCAGGGCTTCGTATTCCTGCAGGCTGTGCGTCACCAGTTCCGGCAATCCCGCCGCGGCCAGCGCGCTGGCCGCGATGCGGCCCGCCAGTCCGCGGCCTGCGCAGGTCAGTATCGGCACGCCCACCCACAGGGCATCGCAGACCGTGGAATGCGCGTTGTAGGGCAGCGTATCGAGGCACAGGTCGGCGAGCGCCTGGCGCGCCAGATGCTGCGCGATGCCCGCGGTCCGTTCGGCGTACAGCAGGCGATGGGCCGCCACGCCGCGGCGCGCCGCCTCGCTGCCGAGATTGCGCCGTGCCTCCACCGGGACGCCGCCCAGCCACAGTACGCTGCCCGGCGTATGCCGCAACAGGCGCATCCAGACGTCGAACATCGCCGGACTGATCTTGTAGGCATTGGTGAAGGCGCCGAACACGAAGGCGTCGGCGGGCAGCCCGGCTTCGCTGCGCCCGGGTACCGGGCCGATCTCACGCCGGTCGTCGTTGGGGAGCAGGCAGTGGGGCAGCCGCACCACGCTTTCGGCGTACGCGACCTCGGCACCCGCTGGAATGGCGATCGCATCGCCCAGCAGGTAATCGATGTAGGGAACCGCGAGGGTTCCGGCGTAGCCGAGGTAGACGGCCTGCACGGGTGCAGCCCGATGCGCGAAGATCCCCAGCCGCATCCCCTGGGTGTAGCCCATGAGATCCACGGCGATGTCCACGGACAGGGCGCGCATCCGTTCCGCGACCTGCCGATCGCTGTGCGCCGCAACGTCGATGCAGCGGTCGAATGCCCGGCGCACACGCGCCTCGAAGGGTCCGCCAAGGCCGGTGCGCAGCGAAATGCCGATGACTTCGAAACGCGTGCGGTCATGCCGTTCGAGAACCCCGGCCAGCAGATAGGCCACGGGGTGATCGCGGAAGTCGGCCGACACATAGGCCACGCGGATCCGGTCGGGCGCAGCGCGGCGGCGCGGCGGGCATGCGCCCATGACGCTCGTCGCGGGGAACTTGTGCGCGCCGTAGATCTGCGCGCAGCGCCGCTGCAGCTCGGGCGCATCCGCCACGGACAGCAGTGATTGCGGATGCGACACGCGCCGCCCGGCACCCAGCTGCGCTGCCAGGTACTGCTTCAGTTCATTGAGATCGTCCCACGCGCAGCTCTGCAGCAGGGAATGCAGCAGGCTGCCGGGCGCGTATTCCGAATCCGGTGCGATGCGCAGCAGCTCCCTCAGACAGGCCGCCGCCTCGCGGTGCCGCTTGAGCGCCGCGAGCGCGGTGGATTGGCCGACCAGCGTCTCCGACCGGTCGATCCCCAGCTGCGCGGCCCGCTCGAAATCCGCTACCGCCTGCTCGTAGCGCGATTCCAGCAGCAGCAGCGCCTGGCCGCGGCCGAACAGTGCCTCGGCGTCCTGCGGCAACTCCCGCAGTGCCGTCTCGAATGCCGCCAGCGCCTCCTGCGGTCGCTGCAGGTCGAGCAGCACCTTGCCGCAATTGACCCGCGCCATCCCGAAACCGGGGCGCAGGTCCAGCGCCCGTTCGAAGTCAGCAAGCGCTTCGGTGCAGCTCCCCATGTCGCGCAGCACGCTGCCGCGGTTATTCCACAGCTCGGGAACCTGCGGTTGCAGGCGCAGCGCCGCATCCAGGCTCGCCAGCGCCTGGTCGAGTTGCCCCAGGCTGCGCAGCGCGTTGCCGCGGTTCGCAAGCGCCACAAGGAAATCAGGCGCCTGTTCGAGTGCGCGTTCGTAGCAGGCCACGGCTTCGCCCGGGCGCTGCAGATCCTGCAGCGCGTTGCCGCGATCCGTGAGCGTCAGCGGATCATCCGGTGCGGCTTCGAGCGCCTGATCGAGCAGTGCCAATGCCGCTCCCGGCTCACCTGCCTGCAGCAACCGGTTGGCCCGATCGCGCAGCGCCTGCGACCCGGCGGGGCAGAGGGCATCCATCACGGCCGGCTCCCGGCCATGTACAGGTTCATCGCTCAATGGCCTCTTTGGTGGAGCGGCGGAGACTGATCATCGGGCCCCGCCAGTCGTGGAATTCTGACCGGTCAATGGTTGCAGATTCGTTACACGGCGCGGCTGCGCACGGTGCGCACCGGCGGGCGCAGGGTTGGATTACACTCCCGGACCCCTCGCATCGGAACCACGCTCCGTACATGTCCGCGCCGCGCCTTTCAGTCGTCACGCCGGTCCGCAACCGTCTGCCGTCGCTGCTGAGTTCGCTGCCGTCGTGGCAGCGCTGCGCGCAGGTCGGGGAGATCGTGGTCGTCGACCTGGGCAGCGCCGAACCCATCCGCGCGCAGCATTTCTCCTCGGTAGACAAGCTGAAAATCGTGCGCGTCGCCAATGCCGATTGCTGGCGAATTGGCCTGGCCATCAATATCGGCGTCGACTGCGCCGCGCACGACGGCATCTGCAAGCTCGACGCCGACATCGAACTGCACGGCACCGCGCTCTCCTCCACGCTCGATCTCGCGTCGGCCTTCTATCGGGGCCGTGCCGGCACGCCGGTATCGAATGGCCAGGTGATTTTTCACCGCAGCCACTGGCGTTCGGTCGGCGGGTACAATGAATGGCTGTCCGGCTACGGCTATGACGACTCGGACTTCTACACGCGACTGCGCCGCCAGGGCCTAGCCGAGCGGGACATCGAGGCCGGCTGGCTGACCGAGCACCGGCACGGCAACGAGATCCGCGCCGCCACGGACCTGCGGACCGAGTTCTTCACGATCCAATGCCCGACAGCCGACGATCGGCTCGTGTACATGCTGAGCCGCAACACCTATCTGGCCATGCTGCGGCGCTGGACGCCCGAATTGCGCACGACCTACCGCGGCGAGGAGCTGGCGGATGGCACGATGCGGGTCACGCTCGACGCCATGGCCGACGACTACCGCTGGGCCGACGGCATGGCCAGCATGCTCGCCGTCGTGCGTGTGTCCGGGATCCCGCGGCAGGTGGAATTGCTGAACTCGCTGGTCTCGCGCTACCTCGCCGAATGCGGTGGGCTGTGACGTCCGTGCCCAGGATCCTCTGGATGCTCTGGTTCCAGGGTTGGGACCAGGCGCCGCCGATCGTCAGGGCCTGCAGGGCCACGTGGGAGGCGAGGAACCCGGGCTGGACAGTGCGCGCGCTGAGCGCCGTCGATCTGCACCGGTATGTGCCGCTCGACGTGCTGGCGCCCTGCATCGGCGGCAAGCACATCGAGCCCGAGGCACTCAGCGACATCTTCAGGATTGCGCTGCTCGAGCGCCACGGCGGTGTATGGGTCGACAGTACGCTGTACTGCCTTCAGCCCCTCGATGAGTGGCTGCCGGCAGTGACCGGGAGCGGCTTCTTTGCCTTTGCAAGACCGAAGCCGGACCGCATGGTCGCCAGCTGGTTCCTGGCCGGCGCACGCGGCAACCCCATCGTGCAGGCCTGGTATCGCCAGGTTCTTGACTACTGGCAGCACCGAAGCCACCGGCACCATTATTTCTGGTTCCATTACCTGTTCGCGCAGTGCCATGACTCGGATCCGCTGTTTCGCGAGCAATGGCGGCGCACGCCCGAACGATTGGCCGAGGGGCCTCATTACTACGTGCCCTATACGGGGCTGGACGCTCCGCTATCGGCGCGCGACTACCAGTTGCTCGAGGGCGGCGCCACGCCGCTGCTCAAGCTCACGCACAAGCTGCCGCAGGCGCATTACCCGGACGACTCCATACTGGGCCACCTGATCAACCGGGCCCTGGCGCATCCGCACCGCGAAGCCGTGCCCGCGGCGCCCACTTCCGGGTGAAGCAGATCTGATTGCCCGGCGGACGCGCGCAGCGCGGCCGCTGCGCTTGCAATTCAGGAGCGCATACATTCGTCATCGCAGGCGGACGGAACCGGAGTGCGTGGCCATCCATTCTGAGAAGTTCCGGTGCCGCTTCACATTTCCGTAACCGCGCTGTCAAATGCATCGCATCTAATGCACGCCACATGGAAAATCAAAAGCTGCGCGAATTCGGGACGGGCACCGCGACCGCGGCGAGCAGCGCCCACCGGATTCTCATCGTTGAGGGCGACACGAAGTCGGCCGACACCCTCCGCAGCCGGCTGGCCACCGCTGGTTTTGCGGTCACCACGCTGAATCGCGGCGAGGACGCCGTTGCCGCCGTGGACCGCGAATCGCCGCACCTGGTCATGCTGGACTGGGATCTGCCCGGCGTCGTGACGATGAGCTTGCTGAAGCACGTCTGCAAGAGTTCGAGTAGGGACCGCACCCCGCGCCTGATGGCCATGTCCACCTACGCCGGGGAACAGCAGGTCGTGGCCGGACTCGAGCAGGGCCTGGACGATTACGTCATCAAACCCTATTCGATCCTGGAAGTCATTGCGCGCGTGCGCGCCCTGCTGCGGCCGATCCGCTCCGTCGAGGTCGGCGACCGGCTGGAATTCCGGCGGCTGGTCATGGACCTGGCGGAGGCACGCGTGACGGTCCTTGAACACCGCGTGCGGCTGCGCAATGCCGAGTTTCGGCTGCTGGAATTCCTGATGCGCCACCCCGAACGCGCCTTCGGACGTGAGCAACTGCTCAACAGCGCCTGGGGTCGCGACTGTCCGGCGGACGGCCGCGCGGTCGACGTCACGATACAACGACTGCGCAAGGCACTGGAGCCCCACGATTGGGGCGGCGACCTGCAGACGATCCGCGGGCTCGGCTACCGGCTGTCGGCGACCCGGGAGCCGGGCAGCGACGCTTGAACGCGACGTCCGTCGTGAGCGCAATGCCCGCCGCTACGGTCGATGCCCTTGAGGCGGCGACCCGCCTCGCCGCGGGCGGCCGCTACCAGGACGCGCGCGGCATACTGCAGGAACTGCTGCGGCGGGCACCCGGAGATATCGGGGCATGCCTGCTGCTGATGCAGGTCGCCCTGGCGCTCGGCGACCACGATACGGCGCTGCGGGTCGCCCAGTGCACCGCAGGACTGCGCCCGGAGCTGGCGTTACTGCAGTACTGGCGCGGCCGCGCGTACAAGGCCGGCGGCGACTGTGCGACGGCGGTGGCCTGCTATCGACAGGCGGCACGCGCCGAGCCCGGCAGCGCGGACATCCTGGTCAGCCTGGGCATCGCGCTGCGGGCGCTGGGCCAGGTCGAGGAAGCCGTTGCGGTCTACCGCCAGGCGCTCGCCATCGCCCCGGGCCACGCACTCGCCCACAACAATCTCGCCAATGCCCTGGTGTCCCTCGGCGACCCGGCGAGCGCACGGGAATGCCGTGCGGCGGGCCGCGCGGGCCTGATCCGCCAGGTCAACGCCCTTTATGAACAGGCCCGGCAGCTGCGTGACCAGGGCCGGCTCGCCGATGCGATGGGCGTGCTCGATGAAGCCCTGCACACCGCGCCCAAGGACCCCGTGCTGCTCACGACGGCCGCCGAACTGCTCGGCCAGCTGGGTCGCGCGGAGGCCTCGCTCGACTGCTACGAGCGGCTGATCGACCTGGAGCCGGACAACTATTCGGCCGTGGACTCGGCACGGCGCGCCGCCCTCGCCGCCGGGCTGGTCGAACGCGGCGCTGCCTATTCCGCACGGGCGATGCGCCTGGCGCCGAGCGATGAGGTCCGGATCGCCATGCGCCTCAGCCTGCCCGCCATCCAGGACTCGCGCGCGCAGATCGAGGCCACCCGCCGTGCCTACGCGCAGGCGCTGGACGAACTGCTGCCGCTCGAACTGCAGATCGTCGATCCCTATGGCGCCATCGGCGTGCAATCCTTCTACCTCGCCTATCACGGGCTGTGTGACCGGGAACTGCTGGTCAAGACGGCTGCCCTGTATGCCCGCGCCCTGCCCTCGCTGTGCCATGTGGCCCCGCATTGCGAGCGCGCCGGGCGCCGCCCGGGCAAGATCCGCGTCGGCTTCCTCTCGAGATTCCTGTTTGCCCATTCGATCGGTAAGACCACGCGCGGGCTCGTGGAAAAGCTCGATCGCGACCGCTTCGAGGTCCACCTCATCCGGGTGGTGCCGTCCCCCGACGACGCCACCACAGCGCTGATGCGGGCCTCGGCCGACCACACGATCGAGGTGAGCGGCATGGAGCCGCTCGCCGCCGCGCGCCAGCGTATTGCGGACCTGCAACTCGACATCCTCTTCTACCAGGACATCGGCATGGAGCCGATGTCGTACTTTCTGTCGTTCGCCCGCCTGGCGCCCGTGCAATGCGTGTCCTACGGCCATCCCAATACGACCGGTGTGCCGACCATCGACTATTTCGTGTCCAACGACCTGTATGAACCCGAGAACGCCCAGGCGCATTACAGCGAACGACTGTTCCTGCTCCGTGACCTGCCCACACTGGCGTATTACTACCGGCCCGAGACGCCGCGCCATCCGCCGAGCCGCGCATCGCTCGGTCTTCCGGAAGAGGCAACCCTGTACGTCTGTCCGCAGACCCTGTTCAAGTTTCACCCGGATATCGACGGACTGCTCAAAGGCATCATGGAGCGCGACCCCGGCGGCCGCCTGGTGCTCATCCGCGGTGCTTTTCAGGAATGGATGGACACCCTGGTGAACCGGTTTCATCGCACGATGCCGGCGGTGGCCGAGCGCATTCACTTCCTGCCGCACCTGCCTCCGGCGCAGTTCATGCAACTGCTCGCCGTCAGCGACGTCATGCTCGACACGCCGCATTTCAATGGCCAGAACTCCTCGCTCGAGGCGCTGGCGCTGGGCCTGCCCGTCGTCACCCTGCCCACGGGACTGCAGCGCGGCCGCCACACGCGGGCCATGTACCTCAAGATGAACATCGACGACTGCATCGCACAGAGCCCGGAAGACTACATCCGGATCGCGGTCCGGCTCGGCACCGATGCCGCTCACAGGCAGGAGCTGCGCAACCGGATATTGGCGCGGAACGCGGTCCTGTTCGAAAATGAAGCGGTGGTTCGCGAGTTCGAACGCTTCTTCGCCACGGTGGCGGGCCGGCCCGGGCCCGACACGCCGTAACACGGGGCCACCCCGATGACGGGCGTGCCCATTTCGGTCCGACTGCAGGACGCGCTGGCCTGCCACCGCCGCGGCGACGTGTCGACGGCGGAGCGGCTCTACCGTGATGTCCTGGGGGACGCGCCGCGCAACTTCGATGCCCTGCACCTGCTTGGTGTCGCGACTGCGACGCGGGGTGACCTCGAGCAGGGCATCGAGCTGATCCGGCAGGCCATTGAGGTCGATCCCTCCCAGGCCAGTGCCCATTTCAGCGCGGCGCAGTTCCTGCTGGCCAAAGGCGAGCACGGCGCAGCGCTCGAAAGTGCCGGGCGCGTGACGGCGCTGCAGCCCGATCATGCGCCGGGCTGGTTCCTGCAGGGCAACGCACTGCTGCATCTGCAGCGGCCCGAGGCTTCGGCCCGCAGCTTGCGCCGCGCCGTAGACCTGCAGCCGGAGTTTCCCGAGGCCTGCAGCAATCTTGCCGCGGCCCTGCGCGCCCTGAACCGCACGAACGAGGCCCGTGCATTCGCCGAACGCGCGCTGGCATTGCGGCCGGCCTACCCCAAGGCGTTGAACAATCTTGGGCTGATCCTGCTCGACGCGCAGCAGGCGGCGGTGGCGGCCGAACGCTTCCGCGAGGCCCTGGCACTCGATCCGGGCTATGCCGAGGCGCTGCACAACCTCGGCACGGCGCTGATGCAGTTGCGGCAGTACGCGGCGGCGGCCGGCGCGTTCCTGCGCCTCGTCGAGCTGTCGCCCCGGTTTCCGCATGCGGTGGGCCACCTTCTGCACGCGCAGCTCCATGATTGCGACTGGCGCGGGTACGAATCGCTCACCGGCCGCATCATCGCAGGTGTCGGGCGGGGCGAAGCGGCGGATCTGCCGATGTCCTTCATGGCCCTGTCGGAATCTGCCGGGCTGCAGTGCGCCTGTGCGCGGGGCTTCGTGCGGACCATCCATCCCGCCGGCCCACACCGGCACGTCGCGCCGGCGCCTCGTGGAGCGGGTGCGGCGCCTGCCGTTGCGACGCCGTCGCGGGATCGGATCCGCATTGCCTACCTGTCCGCGGATTTCAAGGAACATCCGGTCGCCCAACTGCTCGCCGGCGTGGCGGAGCAGCACGACCGCAGCCGCTTCGAGGTGCACGCCTTCTCGCTGCTGCGCAGCGCATCGCCGTGCCCGATGCGCCAGCGGCTGCAATCGGCCTTCGAGCATTTCCATGACGTCGGCCACCTGGGCGACCGGGATATCGCGCAGAGCATCCGGTCTCTTGGCGTGGATATTCTCGTCGATCTCAACGGACACACCCATGGCAATCATCTTGGCGTGCTCGCGCTGCGGCCCGCGCCCGTGCAGGTGAACTTTCTCGGCTACACGGGCACGACAGGAGCCGATTTCATCGACTACCTCATCGCCGACGCGATTGCCATCCCACGGTTCATGGAGGCGGACTTCACGGAGCGCATCGTGCGGCTGCCCGGGTGTTTTCTTCCCAGCGATGACCGGCAGCCGCTTCCGGAGACCGCGGCGGTGCGGCACGATCTCGCGCTGCCGGAAGCGGGATTCGTGTTCTGCGCCTTTCACAACGCCTTCAAGATCAACCCCGCAATCTTCGGCATCTGGACCCGTCTGTTGCAGGCCGTCCCGGGAAGCGTGCTCTGGCTCAAAACCGGCGCCGACTCGATGATCGCCAATCTGCGGCAGCAGGCGGAGCTTGCAGGCGTGGACGCCGAGCGCCTCGTGTTCGCCCCGACGCTGCCGCGGCTGGACGAGCACTTCGCCCGGTATCGCGCGGCAGACCTGTTCCTCGACACGCTGCCTTACGGTGCCCATGCAACGGCGCGCGACGCGCTCTGGGCCGGATTGCCGGTCCTGACGTGTGCCGGCGCCGCGTTCGCGAGCCGGGTCGCGGCCAGCCTCCTGGACGCGCTCGGACTCCCGGAACTGGTCACTCACGATCTCGAGCAGTACTTCGAGTGCGCGCTGCGCCTGGCCCGCGATCCGGCGCAGCTGGCGGCACTGCGCGTGCGATTGGATGCCAGCCGCAGGTCCTCGCCCGTCTTCTCGACCGCACTGTATTGCCGCCGCCTGGAGGCGGCTTACCGGGCGATGGCCGACCGGCAGCAGCGGGGGCATGCCCCCCAGAGCATCGACGTGAGTGAACCGCCGCGTCCGACCACGGGCAGATGCCTATAACCGAGGCGCGGCACGCCTCGCACTCAGCAGCAGACCGCCCCCCAGCAGCAGCAAACTCCAGAGCGGCAGCGGTGCATCGGACGCGCCCGCCGGGGAGGGCGGCGGCGTGCCGAAGGCAAGTGTCTGCAGGGGCGGTGCGGCGTTGTCGACCTGGTCGAGGCTTACGCTGGCCTGGTCGTAGACCGGGCCGCCGGTGTTCCAGCGCACGTTGATCGTGAGGGTTGCGAAGGCGCCGGCACTGAGGCTGCCCACGCTGCAGCTGACCACGCCCGCGACCTCGCTGCAGCCGCTGGTCGCCGACACGAACGATGCCGCGGCGGGCAGCACATCGCGCAGCGCAACGTTGGTGGCGGCGAGCGGGCCGCTGTTCGTGACCGTGATCGTGTAGGTTCCCGTGCCTCCGGACACCGCCTGGGCCGGTCCGCTGCCCGCCAGCGAGACGGCCGTGGCCGCATTCACGGCGTCCAGGAGATCCAGTCGCGGAAAGCGGGCGCCCGTCGCCTTGACGGTGTCGCGCACCGGGGAATGCCGCAGGCGCGCCACGGTCTGGCTCGTCGCCTCCGCCGGATAGCGGGCGCGCAGCACGGCCACGGCGCCCGTGACGTGCGGCGTGGCCTGCGAGGTCCCCGTCTCCTCGAACGAGGCATTCGGCGCAACCACGAAGGTGCCGGGCGCCAGCATGGTGAGAAAGCTGGCACTCTGCGAGAAGCAGGTCACCTGGTCCGGCGCCGTCGGTCCGGCGTCGCTGCAGAGACCCGGATAGGTGGTGGTGCCGTAGGCGGCGTCGTACACGGCGCCCACCGACACGACGCCGGGTATGCAGGCCGGCCCGGCGAGACTGTCGGTGGCACCGCTGTTGCCCGCCGCCGCCACGCTCAGGATCCCGGCGTTGCCCAGCGCCGAGACGCCTGCGGCGAGCGCATTGCCGGAACAGGGGCTGGTGTTGACGCTGCCGTCGCCCAGGCTCATGTTGACGGCCACGATGTTGAACGCCGTCTGGTTCTGCAGCGCCAGGTTCATCGCATCGACGATGTCCGAATCCAGCGCCGTACCGGTCGCGCCGTTGAAGACATCGAACATGGCCATCCGGGCGCCCGGGGCCACGCCCAGCGCAATCGCGGCAACGTTCGTGCCGTGCGCGACCAGCGCGCTCGTATAGGCTCCCGGCGGATAATAGTCCTTGTTGTAGACCACCCGGCAGCTACCGGCCGGCGTGCCGACCGCCGTGCAGCTGCCGAAATCCGCAAGGGTGTAATTGCTGCTCAAGCCGCCATCGATGATGGCCACCGTGGTGCCGCTGCCGAGGTCGCCGAGGTCGGTCGCCGGCGGTGGGTCGACGAAGGCGAGGTCGCTGACGCTGTTGAGGTGCACGGTGGCGTCCTCGTGCACCCTGAGGATCGAAGGCTGCGCCTGCAGACGCCGCAGGGCGGCCGGCGTTGAAATCTGCCAGACCGCGAGCGGCAGGTAGGCAAAATCCCGCGTTGCGCGCGCGTCGGTGTCCGTCACCGCACTTTCGACAGCGGCCTTCTCCGTCGCGTAGAGGCGGGCGCGCTGCGCAGTGATCGCCGCGTCGTCGTGGCTGAGCCGGCGCCGGCCGCGCTCCTGCGCCGCGGCCGCATCCGCCGCGCGCGTGTCGAACTCCACCAGTACCCTCAGGGTTCTGCCCGCGGCCAGTTGGGCCTGGGAGGCCGCAGACAGAGGAAATGCGCAGACTGGGCGCGGCTGCAGACCTCCTGCAACGAGCAGGCCCATGATCGCTGCGCCGGCCAGCGCTCGCCTTCGAATGCCGACTGAACCGGGCCGCGATCGAAGCGCTGCCCACCGCCCCGCTGCGACGGCGACGGCGGCGGCGCCGATCGCGAGTGCGAGCGCCCCGCCGCCGTCCAGAAATCGATCCCAGACATACAGTCCGGGCAACCGATTCGAATGCCCGTAGGCCAGCATGCCCCGCTGCAGGTTGCCGAGCAGTTCCAGGGGTGCATCGACCAGCAGCAGCACCATCAGCAGCGGCACCGCAATCAGCGATCGCAAAGTCCATTCGGCAGCCCCCGCCGCCGGCCATGCCGTCAGCACGATCAGGAATACCGCCAGGCCCTGCAGGGCTCCCAGCGCATTGAGCTGCGATTCCATCCAGCCGCGCGCCTGCGGCAGCTCGGTGCGCAATCGCAGCGTCGGCGGCTCGGCAATCCGCACCAGGATCAGGCTCGAGGGCCGCCCGTCCGCGCTGAGTGCGGCGATTTCGTGCTGGTAGACCGGCAGCAGCGCGTCCAGGAGGTCGAGCGCAAAGATCCGTGTCAGCAGCAGCGCGATGCCACACGCCGCCAGCAGCCGCAGCAGGAAACTGCTAGCGACCACGCGCGTACGCATGTGGTCCATGGAACCAGACATGGAAGAACCCCAGTATCGCGGCCACCATCAGCACGGGACCGAGCAGGCTGTGCCAGAGATCGAAGGCCGCGGGGCCGGCGAGCTGCGCATCGAACAGGACCAGCAGGCGCGTCAGGTTGAGCGCATAGACGAGCACGGCGCCCACCGCCAGCGCCCCCAGGCGAGCGCGTCGGGTTGCCGGAACGATGCAGACTCCGGCCACCAGCATCAGCAACGCCTCCATGCCATCGCAACCATTGACCACGCGCACCCCGCCGCCCGGCGCGAGCAGGGCATTGCCCTCCGCACGTACCGGTCGCGTCGGGTTGAGCACGCGCAGCAGCGCTGCAGCCGGCGCCACGACGCCGCGTTCAATCAGGGCTCGGCCCGGGTCGGTCCCGGCGAGCTGCTGCCAGCCCAGTTCCAGGACCGCGAAGACGATGAGGAAGAGACCGATGCGCACGATCATGGGGAGGATCCGTTCACGGCAGCGCCTGGTTGCGGGCGCAGGGGTCCCGGCGCAGCGTGCGCCATCCGCGCACGACGGCACTGTTCGGGGCCCTTAATCATGTTGGAATCGCTTTGCAGCGCGGTGACAGCTGCGGCGGCACCGCGTACCTGCAAAGCCCTGCTTGCGATGAACGTGGCGCCGGCTCCGGCCGCGTCGCCGTCATCGCGCTGTCATGCGCAATTGCGATGCTCGCGCCCCCCATTGTCCGCGCCCGGATTCGCTGCACCTGGGCCAGCGCGGGCCATGATCTCCAGCGAGAAACCGCCATGCTCCCGAATCGACTGCTCGTGCTCGGCCTGATCGGCAATGCGATGTTCTGTTCCACCACGATGGCGGCCGCCGCGGCGGCCGGCGCTGCAGGAAGCGCCGACATCGTGGTCCAGGCCGGCTCGGAGGCGCTGACCGATGCGGACGTGCGGACCGCCGTGTCCGGTCTTCCCGCTGCCGAGCGCGCCGCGGCGACGGCGAGCGTCGGCTCGCTCGAACAGGTGGTGCGGGCCATGGTGGCGCGCAAGGCGCTGCTGGCCGAGGCCCGGGCCAAGGGGTTTGACCGCCAGCCCGACACCCTCTCCCAGCTCGACGCGCTCCGCGAGGACGCGCTCGTGCGGCTGTGGGTGTCCAGCCAGACGGCGCCCGCTCCGGGCTATCCCAGCGAGGCCGAGATCAAGGCAGCCTACGACGCCAATCAGCCGGCGCTTGCGGCGCCGACCGAATACCGCCTGGCGCAGATCTACGTGAGCGCGCCGGACGGCGGCGATGCGGCGAAGACCGCGGCCGCATTGCGCAAAACCGCCGACATCGCGGCCCGCATCGGCAGGGCCGATTTCGCCCAGCTCGCGCAGGACCAGTCCGAGCAGGCGGAAAGCGCGGGCAAGGGCGGCGACATGGGTTATGTGGCGGAGAACCGGCTGCCGGCGGAAATCGCCGCGCTGGCGCGCAACATGAAGCCCGGCGAAGTGATCGGTCCGATCAAGACGGCGCAGGGCATGCATTTCCTGAAACTGCTGGATCGGAAGGCAGGCGCCATTCCTCCCCTGCCGGAAGTCCACGATCGATTGGCTGCAGCCCTGCGCGCCCGCCGCTCGACGGAACTGCAGCAGAACTACCTCGCCGCCATGAACACGCGGCTCGGCATCACGGTGAACCAGATCGAGCTGGCCAGACTGCAGCCCACCTTGAAATAAGGTCCGGCGGCTAACCGTCCTCGTCCTCCAGCCGCTCCATTTCGTCCTGAATGGCATCCAACTGCTTCTGTGCGCGCTGCATGCGCAGCAGCGCCTGGCGGATCTGCCGCTCGCCCGAATCCGCCGGCTCGCGCAGGGATTCGTAGTGGGCCGTGGCGGCGGCGAGCGCCTCCTCGGCGCGCCGGTAGCGCGCATCAAGCTGCGCCAGCCGTGTCTCCGCGGATTCGCGGGCTCCGGTCCCATTGAGGCTCATCGGGCGCAACGGATTGATCCTGTCCATGGTCAGCTCCCCGCTTCAGTCCGGGCGCATTGTGAATCCGGGGCATGTCAGCGGAGTTTCCCGTCGGTGACCGTTGAATGAACTGTTTCGGCTGGACTTGCTCCCCGGGCCTCGGCAGGATGTGACGAACCGCTTGCCGCCCACAGGTCCGTCGTGAACACCGAATCCCTGCGCCCCATCATCGAAGCCGCTTTCGAACGCCGCCAGAGCCTGACACCCGCGAACGTCGACACCTCGCTCGCCGCCGCCATCGACGGCGCCATCGGCCTGCTCGATCGCGGCGAACAACGGGTCGCCGAGCGCACCGGCGGGCAATGGGTGGTCAATGAATGGCTGAAGAAGGCCGTGCTGCTCTACTTCCGGACGCACGACAACCGGGTCATCGAGGCGGGCTACACCCGCTTCTTCGACAAGGTGCCGCTGAAGTACGCCGCCACCAGCGCGGCGGAGTTCGCCGGCGGCGGCGTGCGGGTGGTCCCCAACGCGCTGGTCCGCCGCGGCGCCTACGTGGCCCCGAACGCGGTGCTGATGCCCTCCTACGTGAACATCGGCGCCTATGTCGACTCAGGCACCATGGTCGACACCTGGGCGACGGTGGGCTCCTGCGTGCAGGTCGGTAAGAACGTGCACCTGTCCGGCGGCGTCGGCCTCGGCGGCGTGCTCGAGCCGCTGCAGGCCAGCCCGACGATCATCGAGGACAATTGCTTCATCGGCGCACGCTCGGAGATCGTCGAGGGCGTCGTCGTCGGCGAAGGTTCGGTGATCTCGATGGGCGTGTTCATCGGCCAGAGCACCAAGATCCTCGATCGCACGACCGGCCAGATCATCCAGGGGCGGGTGCCGGCGGGCTCCGTCGTGGTCTCGGGCAGCATGCCGGCGAAGGACGGCACGCACTCGCTCTACTGCGCGGTGATCGTCAAGCGCGTGGACGCCCAGACACGCGCCAAGACCTCGATCAACGAACTGCTGCGGATGGACTGATCAGATCGGGCTCCTGGTGCGGATCCTGAGCCTGCGTCCGGCAGCAACGAACTTCCTGTCCAGCGAATACACCGCCGCGGCGCCCGCATTGCGGGCGATAGCCAGGTGAAGCGCATCGCCGGCGCGCAAGCCCAGCGCATATCGGCCGAGAAATGTGCTCGCACACGCATAGTCGTTGCGGTTCGGCGTCAGGACCTGGAGACTGTCCTTCGCCAGGCGTGCGAGCAGATCCTCGGCCGTCTGCGCCTGGGCGGCCTTGAGCACCTTGGCTCGCACCTTCAATCCGAGTGCACTGGAAAACTCGGTGAGTGTCCAGTCGCTGATTGCCAGACCCTCGGCCCCTTGCGTTTCAAACCAGCTCTGGATCCGCTCGGACGTTTCCTCAGGAAGGAACAAAGGCACCAGGACGCTGGTATCCAGGTAATGCATCAATAACGCTCATCGCGGACCTTCCGGATCAGTGCCGCAGCGGCCGGCGGTTCATGAACGAGTGTCGCTCTGAACGCCTTCACCGCATGCAGATCGAGCGGCTTCTTCCGGCTCTCCACTCCTGACACGCGCGCCACCGCCATTCCGCGGCGTGTTATGACGACCTCGCGCCCGGCGGCCGCTTCCGCCAGGATGCGGCTGAACTGCGCCTTGGCCTTGACGACCGACAAGCGAATCATAGTGCACCCCGATATGGTCATCTAAATGACCACCTTAGCACTGGCGGCGGGAAAATGCGAGTTGCTGGCCCGCGCAGAGCGGCTGGCGGGCAAGCGGTCGTCCGGTCAGCCGTAGCGGCCGGTGATGTAGTCTTCGGTCGCGCGCTGCTTGGGGTTGGTGAAGATCCGGCTGGTTTCGTCGAATTCGATAAGCTCGCCCAGGTACATGAAGGCGGTGAAGTCGGAGACGCGCGCGGCCTGCTGCATGTTGTGCGTGACGATGATCACGGTGACGCGCTCGCGCAGGCTCGTGATCAGCTCCTCGATGCGCGCCGTGGCGATCGGATCGAGCGCCGAGGTCGGCTCGTCGAACAGCAGGATTTCCGGCTCCGTGGCCAGTGCGCGGGCGATGCACAAGCGCTGCTGCTGGCCGCCGGACAGGGACAGTCCCGAGCTGTCGAGGCGATCCTTGACTTCGTCCCAGAGCGCGGCCGAACGCAGCGCCTGCTCCACTTCCTCGGCCAGGCGCAGGCGCGCGTTCACGCCGCGCACCCGCAGGCCATACGCAACATTCTCGAAGATGGATTTCGGAAACGGGTTCGGTTTCTGGAACACCATGCCGATGCGCATGCGCACTTCGATGGGGTCCATCTCGCGCGCAACGAGGTTGACGTCGTCGGGAAACAGCGTGATGCGCCCTTCATAGCGCGTGCCGGCCTGCTGGTCGTGCATGCGGTTGAAGCAGCGCAGGAAGGTGCTCTTGCCGCAGCCCGAAGGCCCGATCAGGGCCGTGATGTGGTGCTCGCGGATGTCGGCGTTCAGCCCCTTGAGGGCATGCAGCGGCCCGTAATAGAAATTGAGATCTTCCACGCGCGCCTTCAGGGGCGCCTTGAGCGCCAGCGTGCGGCGGGTCTCGTCGATGGGAATGCGCGGCGCGGCGCGCGCGCTGATCGGCGGCAGCACGCCGGTGTCGACTGCGCTGGCCGGTATGAGGTACGCCGGCGCCTCGCCGTTCATCAACGCCGCCTTTCTCGCCGAAGCCGCGGTACCGGATTGTTCCAATTGCATGCTGCACCCACGCTACACGAGTGCAGTGTGTTGCACTTGTATTGCAGTTTGATGAACACCGCCCGCTCCCGCGGGCTCCGAACTGCGCTCTTGCCGGCGCTGCACCCGCCAATTATGTCAGTTCAGTGACATCAATCGACGCTGTAGTGATGCGCCTGCAGGCAGGCCGCCTCGGCACGATGATAATTCTGGCTCTGGGCCGCGCCCTCGCCGCCGGTCTGGCTGGCGGCCCATCGACGGCATTCGGCGCGGTCGCTGGCCTGCTGGTCGCTCGTCTGTCCGTCCTTGGGATAGGCGTACAGATCCGCACCGCCCGCCGTATCGCTGGCCGCTTCGCCGGGCGCATTGCCCGGCGCATTGACGGGCGCATTGCCGGCATCCGGGGCTAGACCCGCCGGGGGAGTGACCGCCTGGTACTGCTGCACGTCGCCATCCCACACGTAGTAGGCATTATTGGCGTAGTAATAGGGCGTCCCGTCCCACCAGAGCGTCTCGTAGTACAGCGGCAGCGCCGCCAGGAAAACCCCAAGTCCGAGGCCGCCCCACCAGCCGCCGTAGCCATAGCCATAGCCGTAGCCGTAACCCCGGTGTCCGCGGTAATACCCGCCGCCATAGCCGCCCGGGTACCGGCCGCGATACGGAGCCGCGCCACCGTAATAGCC
>Ga0209698_10001359_pt1 | contig 28175 bp, 15 predicted proteins | sample LitLauG_LLR_2012_FD_187203 | JGI IMG/M metagenome (GOLD analysis project Ga0209698, IMG submission 187203) | Freshwater sediment microbial communities from Pennsylvania, USA - Little Laurel Run_MetaG_LLR_2012 (SPAdes) (version 2) | ecosystem: Environmental > Aquatic > Freshwater > Creek >... | reverse complement strand
CTTGGGAGACAGTGCAAAATCCTTCGTATTGACAAGGCGTCATATTGCTAAGAAAATCCGCGACTGGTCCGTTCGTGTCAGTTTCAAAGATCCCAGGGAGTTAACATGAGAGTAAATGTCTGCTGCAAGCTAGGGGGGCTTGTCGCGACAACAGTATCCGTGTTTGTTTTGGCCGCAAGCGCTCAAATTCCCGACGGCGCACGGCTTCCATACTCAGGCGACTTGCTGGTTGCCCGTGCCATTGCAAACGGTCTGATGCAGCGTCCGGCCCGTTCTGCGCCGTCTTTCTTATCACGCAGTCCGAAGATCACCTGTAGTCCAGCGCCTTGCGTTTTGCCGAACACCCAGGTCTCGCCGCTACCGGACACCACGCCGCGCAACGAAACGCCGATCGTGGTCATGCCAGGGAATTCAAATATCATGCTGGCTGGCGCCAACGATTACAATTGCGATACGGTCACGGGATTTTTCACGACGACAGATGGAGGATCCACCTGGACGGAGCAATGCCTGGGTGCGGCACCGAGTCACAGCGGCGCCGGAGATCCCGGCGTAGCGATCGATTTGGCTGGCCACCAATATACGACCGGCGTGCAGTTCAATTCGGGAGGCGGGACAGACATCGTCATGGAGAAGGATTTTGGCGCTCCTGCCGTAGCAGTGCCGGCCTTCTTCCCTGGAGGTAGCGCCGACAAAGACTGGCTGCAGGCTGACGTCAATCCGACCAGCCCTCACAAGAATAATCTCTATATCTCGGTCACACAGTTTGACGCGTCGAGCAATTCTGAGATCACTGTCTCGACATCCACCGACGGCGGGGTGACTTTCACAACCGTCGCGGTGGACGCCTTGCAGACTTACCCCACCGTCGATCAGTTCAGCGACATTGCCGTCGGCAGGCACGGGGCGGTTTATGTCTCGTGGATGCGTTGCGTTGCCAAGGGGCCTACGGGAGACTGTGGAGGCACGAAGGCCACTCTGCTGATGTCGAAGTCTACGGACGGTGGCACAACTTGGTCTGCGGAGTCGACGATCGCAAAGGTAACCCTGGCTCCAGATAAGTGTGGGGCATTCTACGGCTGCCTGCCGCACACCAACGAACGCGTCAGCAACATTCCGGTCATTGCTATTGACAACAGCACGGGGCCGAGTAGCGGGCACCTCTACGCCGGTTTCTACAACTGGAATGGGACATACATGGTCGAGGAGGTCGCCCGCTCGGCAAGCGGAGGCACAAGCTGGTTTGCACCAGTACGTGTAACACCGACCTCGGACAAGAGCGACCAATTCTTCAATTGGCTGGAGGTGAGTAGCGACGGAGCTTTAGAGGTTGCTTGGCTCGATCGCCGTGACGACCCTTTGAACATCAGCTACGAGGCGTTTTCTTCGATATCAACCAACGGGGGAACCAAGTTTCAAGCGAACAAGAAGCTCTCCAGCGCACTATCGAATCCAACGAATGACGGTTTCGGTGGCAGTTTTATGGGTGACTATACGGGTAGCGCTTGGGTAGGAGAGAAGCTGTATTTTACCTATTGTGACACCAGCAACGGGAGTAGTTGTCAAGACGAATTGGTTGGGTACTTCGACGCACCTTGACAGTTACACACGACTCCAATTGCGACGAAGACCACTACCCTGAACCATTAAAGTAGATCGGGTAGTCTTTTTCAGCTGTGACGAGAGGTCGCTTCAAAGCTGCACCAAGTCCTCAGCGCGGTTTCCACGACTGCGGTGAGATATCCTCGGCGTTTCTAACTTTCAAAAAGGTGGCCCATCTTGCCAAAGAAATTGTCGTTCGCTCTTGTCATGCTTCTGCTCGCGTTGTCTGGCATCGTGCCGGCACAGACGCTGCAGCAACTCGTAAACCAGCCGCCTGATGGTGCCGGAATTGGTTTTTTGTTGACCGATGGCACGGTGGTGTTTCAGGGCAATCAGGAGTCCGATTGGTGGGAGTTGACGCCCGACAATAAGGGAAGCTACGTCAACGGAACGTGGAAGCAAGTTGCCAGTCTGCCTTCCGGGTATGTGCCCCTCTACTTTGCATCCGCCGTGCTCGCCGACGGTCGACTTGTGATTGAAGGCGGCGAATACACCAACAACAACTTTACCCTCACCAATCAAGGCGCGATTTACGATCCGCTCACGAATAAGTGGACGATGGTGAAACCTCCCAAGGGATGGGCAAATATCGGTGACTCACCATCTGTTGTGCTGCCGAATGGCAAGTTTCTGGTCGGAAGAAAACTCGATAAGCGGATGGCGGAACTGGACCCTGTCACTCTGACGTGGACAGAAGTGAGTTCCACCGGCAAGAGCGATTTCAACGCCGAAGAAGGCTGGACGCTCATGCCGGACGGATCAGTTCTCACTTTTGATGTCAAACACGCTCCCCACTCGGAAAGATACATATCCGCTCAAGGGAAATGGCTGAGCGCGGGCAGCACCATCGTCGACTTGCACTCCCCGCATATCGGAGGCTGTATTCCTTATCCCGGCGGCTGTTACAACCCACCGGGTGAGGTGGGGCCAGGTGTGCTTCGTCCGGACGGTACCATGTTCGCTACGGGGTCCGGATCGAACGGAGGGGGTGGGGTAGGGCACACGGCGATCTACCATCCCAGCAGTGGCAAGTGGACAGTTGGGCCTGATTTTCCGAACAACGACAACGCCGGCGACTCCTTTGCTGCGCTGCTGACGAATGGTCGCGTGCTGGTCCTAGGGGTTTCCGGGACACTGTATGAGTTCGACGGAACGAATCTGACTGCTGGACCGTTTGCTCCAGGCAGTTTGATCGTGCTGCCTACCGGCGAAGTACTGGTCGGCGGCTCAGAGGTCTACACCTCCACGGGAAGCTATCAGGCCTCGTGGGCGCCACGCATCACTACTTACCCACATACGGTGGTGCGCGGGTCAAGCTACAAAATCTCGGGCAAGCAGTTCAACGGCTTGTCGCAGGCTGCAGCCTTTGGCGATGAAGATGAGACGGCGACAAATTACCCACTCGTGCGGATCACGAATAACGGTTCCGGTCACGTTTTCTATGCCCGGACGCATGACCACAGCACGATGGCGGTAGCCACGGGCAAGGCTACCGTTTCAACCCACTTCGATGTTCCGGCTAACATGGAGACCGGAGCGAGTTCGCTCGAAGTCGTAGCGAATGGAATTCCCTCCAAGAGTGTCACTATCACGGTGAATTAGTATCGTTGAGGCCTTCTGAGCGGTGGGCTGTTTCGCTCGCCGCTCGGAGGCAAAACAGGTACAAAATTCTTACCGCCCTGGCGGACGAAGCACCAGTCAATTTTTCGATCGCTCGCCACTCAATTTACTGAAATTCCAAAATCAAGGAGCCAGTGAATGAAACGATGCACTGCAGTCGCCGTGTTCGCCGGAATTGTGCTTACCGTCGGCGCGTCTCTCTCCCCCAGTTTCGCCCAGATAGTGGACGGAGCGACGATCAACGGACACACCATCGTCGTTCCGGAGTCCAGCATTCCGCGTCCAGGCCGTATTCATACCAACTACTTCATTGTGGGTCCTGACCAGTGGAATGCTGCTCAACCTCCTGCCGATGCCGAGACGCCGGGGTCCGTGGCTTGTGTATACAAGTTGGTGAGCGGGCCGACGGGATGCCCGATCAGTACAAGCACGAATGTGCCCACCGGGGGCGTGGGAGCGATCGCGATCGTGGATGCGGGTGACTACCCGACGGCGGCGGCAGACCTGCACACCTTCTCCAGTTACTTTGGCATTCCCGACGCCGATTTCAAAGTGGTTTATGCCAGCGGTCAGAAGCCTCCGGTGTATCAGAATTGGGAAGTTGAGGAAGCTTTAGATATCGAGTGGGCGCACGCCATGGCGCCGAAGGCCAAGCTGTTCCTGGTGGAGTCCGTACTGTGCACGTCTCCCGCTTGCAACACGGATCCTACCTGGCAAGCGGTACGGGTGGCGAGCAAACTAGTGGCTGAAAATGGTGGTGGTGTGATCAGTATGAGCTGGGGTGACCCGGAGTGGGCCCAGGAGATAAATTACGACAAGAACTTCTTGACCCCGGGAGTTGTCTACTTTGCAGCCAGCGGAGACGGCGGGCTATTGAGCAGCCTGCATCCGGCGGCTTCGCCGAATGTGGTGGCCGTGGGCGGCACGTATTTCAACCGGGACGGGCAAGGCAATTTCACCAGCGAGCAATACTATACCGGCGGCGGTGGCGGCGACATCAGTCCTTTCGAGCCTAGGCCGAGCGATCAAAACATCATCAAGAACATCGTCGGAGGCAAGCGTGGATATCCGGATGTCGCTTCCGATTTTTGCTGCGGCGCGATTTACATTGGTCCTCTTGGCGGCTGGGGTGAGGTCGGAGGAACGAGTTGGTCGTCGCCGACGTTTGCCGGGATCGTGAATGCTGCGGGCAAGCTGGAGAAGTCGTCCCATGACGAACTCACGCTGATCTACGGCGAGTACGCCAACAAGAAACAGTACAAGGCCTACTTCCACGACATCACCACGGGTGATCCGCACTGTGTGACGGGATGGAACATTTGTGGCGGCGTAGGCTCTGCCCGCACTTACAAGGGGAAATAACCTGGAAATACTTTCGGCGCTTTTTCCTGAAGGCTCTGTCTGGCGACGGGGCCTTTTTTGCTGATGCGAAGGTTGGACCTTCTCCTAGCTGGCCCATCTGCAGTTGGCAACTGCTCTGCAGCATTCTTTTCAAATTCAACCGCTGTTTGGATAGCTTGGGATTGCGCGTATCTCGATCAAAGGAACGGGGATGCAAGAACTTGCATATTGACAGCTTCGGCGGATGAGCAGACACTGTGTGCCCGTAGCGACGGTGCGAGTTTTCCCCACTCGCACTCTATGCTGCTTGATCGGGCCTGCGTGGCGCTTACTGCCGTTGCATTTCGTGCTTACGCCAGGAAAAGGGGAACAACGATTTTCTTTCAGGAGGAGAGACCAAATGCAAAGTCGTAAGTCCATCTGGGGCGCGTTCTTTCTAATTCTGTGTGTATCCGCGGTGAATGCAGCTGCGCCAACGTTGACATTCACATTCAAAGATGTCCATGCCAACGCAAAGGCACAAGAAACGGATACGTACGGACTAAACAACAAGGGTGTAATCGTGGGTGATTACGTAGATAGCGCGGGGATCCAGCACGGCATGATCCTGAATGGTACGAAGCTGACCAAAGCCGATCGGTCCGATTGCCTGAATAGCCCGGGCTCGACGACCATCGCGTTCTATGGCATCAACTCGGCCGGAGTCGCTGCCGGATGGTGCACGAATTCGAGCTCGGTCCAGATCGGGTTCACGTACTCCGCCGGAAAATTCCACGACATCAAAATCGCGGGCTCAACCGGCGTCGAAGCGATCGGGATCAACGACAAGGGTGCCATCGTGGGCAGCTACTTTGACTCGGCCGGTACCCAGCACGGTTATCTACTGGTTGGCAAGAAGCTGACCAAGCTGGATCCGCCGGGCGTAACCAGTCTGGCTACCGCGTGGTCGATCAACAACAAGGGAGTGATCTCCGTATACGGCGCGAACTCCTCCGGTGGTTACAGCTCGTTTACCACTGCCGACAACGGTAAAACCTACAAGGCGTTTCACGCGCCCAAGGAAGGGTCACTGGGGACGGCGATCCACAAGATCAACAACAAGGGAGACATCGTCGGTACATACTTTGACAGCAGCAACACCAGTCACGGTATTTTATTTCACGGCGGAAAGTTCTTCTCGTTCGACGATCCCACCGCGGCTAACACGCGCGGCGACGGCCTAAACGACACACTGGTGATCGTCGGGCGGTACGGGTCTGGTGTATTCGGCGGAACTGGTTTTGAAGCCACCGCGAAACAGTAGACGATAGTTACTGAATCAGGTTGCAACTTCAGACATGAGGCGACGGTTCTTCCGTCGCCTCTTCGTTCTTAACGGGGAAAAGGCAAAACGAAAGTTTGCCATTGCCTATGGCCAGCCCCACCAAGAACGATCGCCGGGCATTGTGGGACATTCGCAAGGCATTCTTGCAAGCGGCTGAGGATATGTTGGCAATCTGATGGACGCGAAGCTGCGACGACACTTCAGTGGCGCCGCGCAATGACTAACACAGTGGTCGGGCAAGAGAAAAAAATCAGTGAGGCGGCGGAGGGGGCGGAGAATCGCCGTTGCCGGCATGCTGAGGATTGGTCCCAGGAGGTTGTGGCAAGGACGCCTGGCCCGGGGAAGCTTGTTGGCCGGCTGATTGCGCAGGCAGACCGCCGAGTTGGAGCTGCTGAACTGTCTGCTCGGGAAGGGGATCTTCTCCTTCCGAAATCATTTCCGTGGTCGGAAGTTGCGAATCATCGACCGCATCCTCGGATTCGTCGGACGTCGTCTGTGCTTCAGCCGTGTCCTTTTGAGTTGGCTGCGGCGCGGTTTGGGCCGGAGGAACTTCCCGTGGAGACGGTTGTTGCTCCCACGAACCGGGCGCAACCGTAGGATTTTCGACCGGAGCGATCGTTTCGGATTCGTTACCCCTCGGTATCAGGACGATGTGTTCGATCGCGGCTGGATTAGAGGGCGACCCAATCATGGCGTAGTCGAAATGCGAACCGTTGAGCAGCGCGGCAAGCACCTCGCGTGTGGATCCAGGGCCGACTTGGCTCACGATCCGTTCGTTCCCGCTGCCGGGGGGTAAATCAATCGCGACACCCGTCTGTCTGCAGATCGCTGACAGAATGTCCGCCAAGGTCGCATTCTGGCCAATGACTGTCAGTTGCCCGCCTGAATACGTGACCATTGGCGACGCTGGAGGCATTTGTGGCAGGCCGAGCGGCCGCTGAGACTGCTCACGATCTGCTACTTCAGGTGAGACGGTTTTGTGCGCCTCGTCACACGCATTTATCGGCTTGGGCTGGGCTTTAGCATCCGCACTCCAGGACAGAACTGAGGTTACCGCAACCATCATCGGAATCAGAACGATTTGGCCAGGGTGAGACATCAATGGTTGCAATCGGGAGTGCGCGCCAGCACGACGGTAAGCGCATAGCGGAAAAATCCTGAAGAGCCGGTCACGCCAAGAAGTGTGTTTCACCGAGCCGCCGGTGTCAAGAGAAAATACTCCCGCAAAGTTGGGACCAAGATAGGCCATCACTGCTATGCAAGTTTTGATCACTCCGCTGCGCCGCGCATGGCTGCTCATGTGGCGATCCGGCAAACCCTCCAGATCATCGCTACGCGCCCACACAGCGCAGAGAGCGCACCAAATTGCACAGGTGAAGTTTTTTTACATTTTCTTGACAAGCCCTGTGTTGATACGACGTAGTATTTGTTGGCCGGGGCAGGTCGGAGAAAGAAGCTCTCACCTCCGTACCCTCAATAATCCAGGAAACTAAGGAGCACTCAGCATGCAACGTCCGTTCGGTCGCCTTACCGCTCTGACCGCCGCGCTCGCGCTAATGATGATTTTTGTTTGCAGCACGGCTGCGGCGCAAACCACTAAGACATATACATTGACCAATTTGGTCTCCAACCAAAACGGCAAAGCGAAACACGTGGATCCCCTGCTGGTGAACGCGTGGGGACTAGCCTACGCCCCTGGCGCCCCCATCTGGGTAAGTGACGAAGGCACAGGGTGGTCCACTCTTTATGATGGCACAGGAAAGCCGCAGACACTCCAGGTGGTCGTCCCGAAGGCGAATGGCCAAGGCTTCGGCACTCCGACGGGCATCGTCTACAACGGTTCCCAAGAGTTCGCGATTCACAGTTGGGTGTCGCTCTTCCTGTTTGTGACGTTGGATGGATCGATTCAGGGGTGGTCGAGCTTTAACCCGAATGCGACTTTGGTCGCCGTCGACAACTCGGGGTCGGGCGCCAGCTACACCGGTCTTGCGATTACCAGCAAGTCTTCAGGGAACATGCTCTACGCCGCCGACATCAACAACAACAAAGTGGACGTCTACGACGGGAACTTCAAGTTCGTGACGTCATTTACGGATACGACCCTGCCCAAGGGCTACGCCCCATTTGGCATTCAGGACATCAACGGGCTCGTCTACGTGTCCTTCGCTCCCACGAATGGCAGCGCGGGTGGAGTGGTTGATATCTTCAAGGAAAACGGCTCATTCGTGAAACACTTCGCCAGGGGGAAGCCTCTTAACCAACCATGGGGATTTGCCGTGGCTCCAAAGAACTTTGGTCCGCTCAGCAACACTCTGTTGGTTTCGAACAATACGAACACCGGCACCATCAACGGCTTCAATCTCAAAACCGGCAAGTTTGTAGGTACCCTCAAAAACGGAGCCGGCAAGCCGTTTGTTATCGACCAGCTCTGGGGTATCGAGTTCGGTGGTGGGAGTTCGTCGAACGGTCAGAAGAACCAGCTCTTCTTCACCGCTGGCCCGAACAACAATGTGAACGGCACGCTCGGGGCCATTTCCTTTAAGTAGTCAGTATGGTTATCGCTGTAAAAGTCGGACGGCTTCCTGCTCCGCTGTCGGGGTCGGACCGTCCGATTTGTCTTGCGGTGTTAGCGCGGGGAATTTGTGACTGTGCTGTTTCCGATATAGCTTGTGCGAAAACATGTGGGTAGATTGGTAGATTCCCCCGGCTTGCTGCAGATGTTTTCGAATCTGTGTGAAGCGTCTTGCATAGAGGCGTTCGCCTCCAAATGGGGCGGGATCAAGTCATCCAGCAGCGAGCGTGTGTAGTACTACGTGGATGTTGTTCACGATAACTTTACACAAATCTTGACAATGTGCCCGGCAATCTCGTGGTAGACTCCGTGCTCTGAGGGTGGTCGCGTTTCCTGCAGGTTCATCCGTGCACCAAGATCCCGGAAGTTCCCGCGTGTTGTTTGTTGCGCATCGGTATTACTCCGCGTTGGAAGCGCGAGACCGAAACGCTAGTAGGCCAAGAAGAGTATTCCATTAAATCCAGGAGGGGTTAAAGAAATGAGTTTTAAGACCTGCCATATACGTGTGACCGCAGCCGCGGTAGCGGCTTGCGCGGTTGCAATGCTATTGGTTTCCACAGCCATGGGTCAGGAAGAGCAACCTAAGCTGCATGGCTACTTCTTATCGAAGGGGCCGATACCCAATTTTGATGCAGCAGAGGCCCAGAAACAATCTGACAACGCCACCGGACTCAAGGTATGGACTTATCACGCCACATCGACGCGGCAAGGCTCCAAAGGGCAAAAGTTTACGGGCATGATGGCGGGTAGCAGTCCCTACACCAGCAAGACAACGACAACTATTACCATGAACCTTGTGCCTCTGATTATCAAGATCGGCTCGACCACTTTCGACCCAACCGTGGCCGACAACAGCTGCGCGGGTGGAAAAATTCCACTCACCCTGTTGAAACAGTCGCCGATGATGCAGCCCGCGAGTTTCAAAATGAACGGCGTCAACGTGGGCAAGACGATATACAGCGATGCCTTCCAGCGGGCTAGCTTCTGGACACCCATCAAGAAGAACGGGGCAACCTACCATAACAAGTTCAAGGTGGTCACTCTAAAGCCTGTGACGATAGACGCTACCGGCCACAGCGCCATCGAGACAAGCACGTGCGGACCACTGGGCGGCGTGGACATCAATTGGTTTGAACCAGAACTGGAGAACACGATCATTCCTTCTCTCCACAGTCAGGGCGTAAACCCAACCACGTTCCCGGCTTTCATGATGTACAACGTGGTCATGTACGACAGCAGCCCGGGCAATTGCTGCATTCTCGGCTACCATTTCGCGATCGGCAGCCCGGCGCAGACCTACTCACCGTTTGAATTTGACACCACCAAAGCCTTCGGTTCTTCGTTCACTGACACTTACATCATGGCGCACGAAGTCGACGAATGGCAGGACGATCCATTGGTTAATAACGGAACCCCGGCATGGGGCCACATCGGCCAGGTGTCGGGCTGCCAGAATAACCTCGAAGTGGGTGATCCACTGACGGGTATTGGTAATCCGTTCTCCGTAACGATGAACGGGTTTACTTACCACCTGCAAGAGTTGGCGTTCTATTCGTGGTATTTCGGAGGACCTTCGATAGGCGCCGGTGGGAAGTTCTCTGACAACGGTACATTTACAGCAGCGCAGGGTCCGTGCACTTAGCCTAAGTATGGAATGCTGTTCGATGTACGATCATGGCTTCCAGGCCTCAACCTGGAAGCCATGAATTGTTGTGTTTGCTTGCACGAGATTGCCGACACCGACTGTTTCAATTCGGTTCTGGGGACAGTAGGCTAGTTAGTCAGCAGGATGGGTTGAGCGCCTACGGGCACGGTGCTGGCAATAGTGTGTTTGTTCCCGGCGAGGTCGAGAAACGAGGTGAATCCCGACGGGCTCGGAACGTTCTTGGTACTGCACACACCGTTATTGCAGGTTTGTGAAGTGTCCCAAATGGCCATGGAAGAGGCGCCGGAGCCTGTGATCGTGCAACTCCACTGCGTGCCATTCTGCGTGCAGGGCTGAACGGTGCTGCCGGTGGTCCATGTCACGATCTGCTGATAAGCCACGCCAGCCTGAGTCAGGGCCCGAGCATTCGGGTCATAGAATTCGCCGCTCTTCTGGAAGTCCCAGCCCCACCAGTAGAACTTCGCGACGCCAGCTCCCATCTGTAGCAGGTAATAGCGCGCGACGAAGGCCGCCTGCTGCGCGGGATCGGTGATTGCGGGGGCGCTGCCGTTTGAACCCCAGCTACCCTCGGTATCAAACAGTGGCTTACCTTGCTCGCCGAAACTCGTAGTCACGCTTTGCAGGTTGTGAACGATTCCCAGAACGTCCTCGGGTACCGGACATTGCTGGCAGGTCTGAGAAACGTACCCGTGAAAAGCGATGATGTCGGCGACACTTGCACCGGTACTGTTGGCGAGATACCCGTTCATCCATTGTGCAACGCTGCCCACTGGCGCCGGAGTTGTAAATCTCGCGTTAGCATCGACCGCGCTCACGATGCTGCGCAGATCGTGAGCCATTCTCGCAAGCATAAGGTACTGCGCATTGGGTGTACCCGGGCAATCAGCCACGGCGTTCCATTCGTGGGTTACGCTCGGCTCATTCCACACTTCCCAGTACTTGATCTTGCCCGCGCCCACATGGGTTAGCAGCGCCGTCACGAAATTCTGAAAGTGTTGATTTGAGCCGGAGCCATCGCAGTTAAGGTCGTTGGGCGGATCGCAGATACCAGGTCCGTTCTGCGACTGGAAATCGCAGCCCGTGTTTGGCGGTCCCAGACAGCCCGCGGGATTGCCCGCCGAAACGCAATTCAGGCCACGGGACGAGGCCCAGCTGGGAGTCGCGTACATGGTGAACATCACGTCCTGACCGCCGGACTGTGCCTCGCTCATCCATTGGTCGAGGCGCGAAAAATCATAGACGCCATCGGCGGTATTGATATCAGCCCATTTCACCTGGCCGCCCAAACTACGCCAACTGGCCACGGGTACCAAAGAGGCGGGCCATGGATCACTCGGGAGATTGGTGGCCATTCCCAGAAACCCCTCAACACTACTTCCGCCGTTGCTTCCGCCGTTTCCTGAATTGCCGGAATTGGTATTCATTCCGCCGCCGCAACTCGCCATTAATGCCGAGAGTACCGCCGCGGCAATGTAGAGCAGGACCGGCCGACGCCACCGGGGAGACACTGGGCCCGCAACACTCACATTTGTGCTATCAGTCATGGGGTTTCTTGCTCCATTGCTTCACTTAACGAGAGCTTAACGCAGAAGCGTCGGGAACACACAATGTCCAACGGGATTCGTTGACTCCAAAGATGTTACTCGAGGCTCCTTTTGATCGACTCTGTTAGGAGGGTTTGGGCGGAGGAAGAGTTGCCTCGACGGGGGGAATGGTAACCAAGAAAAGGTGCTGGAACCTTAGTTCCGCGGGCTGCTGGTGATCGCATGGCGCGCTTAATGCAGCCTCCGGCAGGCCGCAGACGATCTGCAACGATGCAGAGAGTACGGCGGTGGCAGGGCGATATATGAGGGAGCCTATAGGACCAAGCGCCCCCCAGTGCTTCGCTCCAGAAGCCCACCAGGCTAATGCCACGCAAAAAGAAAGGCACAGCCTAAGCTGTGCCTTCTTTAGTCGGAGACAGTGACTGGCTAAGTTAGAACTTCCGGGCCGGGTTGGCGGCAACCGAAAGCATGAAGCTCGTAGCGGCGGTATCAAGAGCCGGCGACGAGGAATCCTCAGCAAGTGTGCATGATCCACCACCGGTGGTTACGTCGACGATGGCAACAGCGTTGAATCCCTGAGCTCCACCGCTCTCAGCGACGTAGAGCTGGCCACCATTACCGGTTGTGTCTCTGGTAACTTCACCTGCGGTGAAGAAATAGTCAGTGCCGAAGTTCTTGAAGACTCCGGAGGTGCAAGTGGCGCCGAGCTGTCCGGTCGATTTGTTGAACAGGACGCCGGTCGCCTGACCGCTGGAGTTGTTGGATACGTAGATGATTGACTCGTCCGGGCTGAGCCAAACGTTATTGCTGTTGATGCCGCTACCCACTGCGGTGACCGTTGACGCACCCACACCCGATGAGCTGATGGGAGCGACTTCGACGATGGGAGTGGCACAGGCGGCACCGAAGATCGCCCACTTGGCGTCTGCGGTAACGTCAACGCCGGTGTCGACGCAGCCAAATTGTCCGAACCCGGCGGAGAGCTGCAGGTCGTTGTTCGAAACCGGCATGCCCTTGGAGACGTTCCAGGACTGGTAAGAGCCGTCAGCGAAGGCGCCAACCATAACTCCTAAATGTGCCTGGAGACCAGCGAGAGCGCCGCCGTTCAATCCGGCCGTTGGGCCGATGTCGCCGAGGAACTTCAGGATGCAGCCAGCGTGTTCGGTGAAGGTGGCAATCGTTTCCGAAGCAGTGTAGTTCGCGTACAGGTAGTTGACTTTCGTGGTAAGGCCAATGCCGAGCGACTGGCCATTATCGCCGCTGGAGCCCGTGAAGAGTCCAGTGACGGTCAACGTGTTGAGGTCGATGCCCGCGATGTCGTTGGTGCCGGCGTCGCTAACATAGAGGCAATTTCCATACTTCATGCTGTGGGCCACCGAAGCACGGTTGTCGGCAAAATATCCGCCGCCGAAGCCCTGCCCGCCAGTGGAGACCGCGGTCTTCAGAGTCAGCGTCGTACCGCTGATCGTGAAAACGGACGCGGTATTCGGCGCGAAAGCATTGTCATCGTTGGTGACGAGATAATGGTTTGACGCCGCAAAGCTTGTCGAACAGAGAGCAATCACAGCTGTAACCAGCACCAGGGTAGTGAAAAATCTCCTCATTGTTTCTCCTTTTAGCTTTTTTGGTGATCTTCCCTCATCAGAAAGATTCGCTTGTGGGGCCCGGTACGGCTTGCGACATTCTCGACCCCGACGCAAATGCCGCGTTGCACTGCGAAATGGATACTCAGTCTTACTACCTGTCCCCTGTCTCAGTCTTTCAATTTCAGGAATCCAGATTTGCATCAGGAATCCATCAGCAAAAATGTTTTGGGTTTAAACAAGAAGCGCGCGGATGTTAGCGCAAGCAAAAAGTGCTGTCAACGTGCAAGATTTTGCAACCGCCCGTCTGGCAAGGGAATACGGAGATTTCATTCTGTGCGGATCGTCGAATTGAGGAGTCTCAAGTCTCTAGGCTCGGGCGTCGGTTCTCTGAAAGATTCTGAAGAATAGCGAACATCGTTTCGAGTGAAATGCGGGCCTGCGGAGAGACATGTGCCGACGGGATTCCGGGTCCTGTGTGGAGGCAAAGAACAGGCCGATTTCAAAATCTGCGGCGTGCCAACTGCCTCAAGCAACGGTTTTTCCAGCGTCACCGGCACTGCGCAGGTTCTAGCAATCGACGCACCATGAAAGGATCGTGATTTGAACCGATATGAGGGCGTCAAGAATGTCGGAAGCAGCCACTTAAAGCGTAGGCCACATTGGTTGTGTGTTCCAACCGCAACGACAGAGGTGGAGCATTTCGGCTCTAGGCGTTCTTGCCGAGCCGGATCTGTTGAGGTAGTAACGAAGTTGATGCGCTCAGTGAAATCACCTGGAGTACCGCCAACCAGAACTAGCCTGATTGCAGGTGTTCAAATGACTGCGATGGAATCACTCGATGGTGAATTGCCGAACAGGTTTGGAGTTTCGTTGCAGGCCGACCTGGTGCTGCACGCCTTGCATCTCTTCAGCAGAAGATGCTTGTGTGCCCGAAGGAAGCCGGGACGCCGGTATTTCCACCCTCACGGCGGACGGCGAAACACGCGTTCCGGCGCGGTTGGGGCCAGTGCCGGTGTGCACAGTTCGTGGGGCGGCTTATTGTCCGGTCCCCGTCAAATGGACAGCATCGGGCGCGTTGAGATCGCTGTCGTTAAACGTTACCGAGCCTGTCCGCTGGCCCTGTTTTGTTGGAGTAAAGGTGACCGACACCTGGCATTTAGATCCGGGTGTAAGCGAGGCAGGGCAGTTGTTGGTCTGTGCGAAATCTCCCGTGGCGAAAATATTGCCGAACAACACCGGAGACGACCCGTAGGCAGTGAGAGTGACAGTTTGCGGTGAACTGGTTTGGCCGACCGGTTCAGCCGCGAACGTCAACTGTCCTGGAACGTAGAGTACAGCTGCGCCATTGCCTCGATAGTAGATGGTGTGCGGGCTGCCCGGATCGCTGTCCACAATGGTGAGAACTCCGGCCCTGTAGCCGCCGTCAAGAGGGGAGAAAGCCACGTTGACATTGCAGCTGTGTCCTGCGGCGAGGGACTTGGGACAGGTGTTGGTCTGGCTGAAATCGCGTCCCGTAGTGACGCTGGAAATCTGCACGGCGGTTGCGCCGGTGTTCTTTACGGAGAAAACCTGATGCCGCGGCCGGCCAAATGCGACTGTGCCAAAGTCAAAGATAGGCGGGCTGAGCACAATCTTGGTGCCGGTGCCATTCAGTTGTATGACCTGGGGACTCGAGGGATCGTTGTCCGTGATGGTGATCTTCCCCGGTCTTGATCCGACGGCTTTGGGCTTAAACACAATATTGACCTGGCATTGACCCAGAGACGGCACTGAAGAGGCGCAGTTATTCGTGGTGGAATAGTCGCCCGATGCCTGGATGTTGGAGATCGACAGACTGGTCGGCCGATTGTTAAACAGGTTCACCTGATTGGTGAGAGTAGCGCCCAGACTCACGTTTCCGAAAAAGCTGTTGGAAGCGATCAGAGGACAGGTTCGGGTATTAAGCAGCAGCGGCGGCAAGGGGGACTGGGTGAAATCGAACATGTCCAGCATGTTGTTCGCGTTTGCGTCCCGTTGAGTGAGCGATGTCAAGTTGTATCGTGTCTCGATGAACTTGAGGACTGAGGAAAACTCGAGAACATCGCTTGAAATAAGCCCGCTCTTTACGTAAGGAGAGATCACGATGAGCGGACTGCGCGGACCCAACCCGTAGATGTCGTTCACGGCGGGAGGCGGCACGTGGTCATAGACTCCACCGAAATCGTCCCAAACGATGAAGACCACGGAACTGGCCCAGTCCGGCCCCTGCATGAGCGCGTTCATCTGGTCTACCACCCAGTTTTCGCCGTAACACAGACTATGGGGAGGATGATCGGTTTTCTCTTCGCCAGCCACCAGCCAGGTTACTGCGGGCAGGTTGCCAGCCAGGGCATCTGCAGCGAACTGGGTGTAGGGCACCACGTTGGACGACCATTCAGAACCTTCGCGGATGCGCTTGATGGCATCGTAGATGTTGAAACCATAGCCGCGCTGCGAAAAAGTCGGCGCGTAAGACTTCCATGAGATCCCTGCCTGATCAAGCAAGTCGGCCATCGTCGTCACGTTGGCGTAGCAAGGGTAAACATTGAAGAAGATACCTTTGCTGGTCTCGGAACGCGCCGACCAATTCGTAGGAGCATCGCATCCCCAGGTATCACCACCGGGCTTTGGCCCGCGCGGAACGTCATACGCCTGGAAGCTTTGTGCTGCAATAGTGAATAAGTGGGCAGGATAGCTGTCGGACGGGATGGAAGAAAACATGTGATCGCCCAAGGCGAAGTAGTGGGCATAGGCAAAGTAGTTCGGTATGTCCGTTTCGATCTGTTGTGAAAGAGACAGAAAATCGCCATTCTTGTTCCCGTTGATGACCAGGTCGAAGGCATCCATCTGGCCCTTGTCCATGGCGACCCGCGCAGACTTTGGGCCATGGTCTGGGTCGCGTGGATACTGGTCTTCGGCATGCAAGAGCGGAATGACCTGCCCGGTGGAGATGGTCGCCGTAGTAGCTCCATCGGCGCCGGGAAAAGTTCCGAACATGTTGTCGAAGCTGCGATTCTCGCGAATCAAGAAAATGATGTGCTGAATCTGGGTGATGTCTCTGGGCTTGATTTGAGCCTGGGCCGATGCGCAGGGCTGACCCACGGGGAACAGCAGAGCGACAACAAGAGCACTCGCGTACGATGCAGCCCTTACCCGAACTTTCCTTCGGATGACTCCGAGAGCGCATTGGTAGATTGCGGAAAAGTTAGCCGTTAGCTCAAGGCTGCCCTGCATGACTCAAACCTCCAAAAGATGGTGGAATATGTTGGCGAGCGTCTCTGGAACCGTGAGCGCTCGAAGCTGGGACGGGGGGCGTCCCAGAGCGTTACAACCCAGAACTCAAGAATTTTAGGGGATTAGCCACGGCTGTCAATGAGTCTAAATACTCTATATAGGGGTCCTCAGAGGTGCCAGTCCCGAACCAAAGACTCTTGGGAGCCTACTCCCCGAACTCCAGGGACTCGCCTTCCTGAACGGGATCGGAGATCGCAGTTTCAATTTCTGCGGTCCGCGACTCGTTGCCGTGGGTACGCAAAAGCCGGTTCCGCCATGTTTTCTTTACCCAGTCGAGGCATCTCATCTGCCGCAGCAGAGCGATAAGACAGGCGTTGGTGTGATGCAGAACAGTTTGCAAAACATTCAATTCGATGCCGCGCAAGGTGGGCGCATAGATGTGGGCGCGCGCTTCCACTCGTTGGACATCACAGAAGCACTCACGGAACTGGGTGTTGCCGCGGCCGAGATCGATGTTCTCGATGTCTTCGTCGCGCAGATCGTCGAGCAGGCTCAGAAACAGAAAAATTCCTGGCGAAAGCTCCCGGTAGGATGGGTCGTAAGCCACATGGTCTGCACGCAGGCAACGATCGTAGAGGGTTCCCATCCAAAAAGAGACCGGTTTTCCGTCAACATGGAGAACATAGACTCTCAGCCATCCGTTTTCCGCCGCCACCAGCATTTGATCGCGGACGCGCGGGCTGTCAGAAAAACCGAATCCGAACATCCGCTTCTCGGTCTTGCTGGCTATCTCCTCCATTTCTGCGATAGCGATTCCGAGGTCTGTGAGCGACCTGTAGCATTGGACTCGGACTTTATCCGGGAAACGAGTGAGGATCTTTCTGTACTTTCGGCGCAATTTCGAGCGCTGGCTCCGACCCAAGCTCATAAGGAACGTATCGAGACTGCGGGGAAAGGTCATGAGCCAACGATGCTTCAAGCAATGGGCGTGATCGCGCTGAGTGGCACGCGGTAACCGGAACACCTGCCGGTACAGGGGAGACTCCAAGTCAAGCTGATCCCACACGGCAACATCTGCCTCTCCCTCAACCAGAGATCGCATCACTTCCCGCACGAGCCCCACACAATTCTGTTCAGACGCGTTGCCACGCAAGGCGCCATGCACGAACTCAACGACGTCGACTGTCCGCTCGCAGAGCGTGAGGTAGCCGAGCTTAAAGGACAACTTCCTTTTCTCGCGCCGCCCAATCAGAATGGCTTCGAGTTGGCTGTTCCGCTTCAGCAGGATTACATGGGGTTGGCAGCCATGCGGACCCGATCTCAGGACGGAGGAGAAGAAGTCCAAGTCGGATTCCCGAGTGCCTGGCCAGGATTTCCAGACTGGCCGCAGCATCTCCAATTCTTGAAGATTGCGAATTGTGCGGAACTCCAGATGATCGACTGTGGCTTCAGGAGCAACGGCAATCGCCGACCGGACCGACTCTTTATCGGCAGACCTTGTTTGAAATTCTCTCGCAATCAAATGCATAGGCGGTGTTGGGGCGAGGGGATCGGAGTTAAAGCGACTCCCCGGCAGTGCCGTCTAAAAGAACCAGGAACCGGCCTAGTGTCATACTGCAGGTCTGTGACCGAATCGGGGGCGCGTCGGTGTTATTGGGACGCGGAAGTACATCGGTAAGTCCATATTACAGAGATAGTTGCACAACGCGTTCGTGGGCAGGGCATTTCCCAAAATGGCACAGCCGCTGTGAGATGTTCCTGTGCAAAATTTAGTTCCAATCAGACCGGATGTTTACACATCGCGCGGGAATAGCTGAGACCGAACTCCGAGAGCAGTGACCCCAGGGGTCAGAGAACATTGCAAGCTATTGCATCTTGACTGTGGTTAGTCCCTGACCGATATTGTCTAAGCTCTCCGGGGGAACGCTCCCCCTTGTGGTTCCTCGGGTCCAAGTCTTGAAATGAGTTGGTCAACGTTGGCGAGTCCCCCTGTTCAACATCGTAGGAGCGGATTTCTACAGCCTGAAAACTCAACTCGTGTGTAGGAGATCGTTAGGAGATTATGAAGATCTCATGGGATGACCGGTACCGGGTAACATCGCTCAAATGGAATTTCTTGAGTGTGCTCCTACTTCTAAGTTCGGCGACTGGAACGCAAGGTCAGGTGGTGACGACTTCGCTCGGCATCGGGAACTCGCCACAAGCGATCGCGGCGAATCCGCTAACCGACAGGATCTATGTAGTCGGCAATAACCCCGGCAATAATGTGACGGTAATCAATGCGGCATCCAACGCCATCGTCTCCACGGTCATAGATGCGAATGCACAGGGGTCTACTGCCATTGCCGCGAATACCGTAACCAACAAGGTCTATGTTGCAAACTTCCAGAGCAACAATGTCACGGTCATCAACGGAATCAGCTACGGCACGACCGTAACCGATCCTAACGCGAATGGACCGACCGCATTGGCGGTGAACCCGATTACGAACAAGATCTATGTGGCCAACTACAACAGCAACAATGTAACGGTGATCGATGGTGCCACCAACACCGCCGCCACCATTACCGATCCTAACGCGGTTCAACCTATCGCTGTGGCTGTAAACCCGGTGACTAACAAAATCTACGTCGCAAATTATGGCAGCAACAATGTCACCGTGATCGACGGCGCGACCCATTCCACGACCACGGTCACGGATCCTAATGCGAAGACCTCCTGGGCTCTGGCGTTGAACCCGGTCACCAACACCATTTACGTAGCGAACGGTAACAGCAACAACGTGACCGTCATCAATGGGAACACCAACACTGTCGCCGCCACCGTCGCTGATCCCAACGCAAGCCACCCTAACGACCTGGTCGTGAATCCGGTCACCAACCAGATCTTCGTGTCGAATACTTTTAGCGGCAACGTCACCATGATCGATGGGGCGACGAATATCACGACCACGATCAACGATCGGAACGCGACGGGATGCGCCGCTGTGGCGGTGAATTCGCTCAACAACCAGATTTACGTGGCCAACAAGAACAGCAACAACATTACGGTCATCGATGGGGCCAGTGGCAACACAACGACTCTCACCGATCTCAGCGCCACGTTCCCCTGGTTTCTTGCAGTCAATGCGGCAACCGATAAGGTTTACGTCGCGAACGCGAACAGCAACAACGTGACGGTGATTGACGGAGCTACGAATCTGACCAGCAGCATCAAGGTGGCCAAAGTGGCCCGGCCGAGGGCCGCAGCTGTGGACCTCGCTACCAATATGGTTTATGTAGCTGACGCCAGCAGCAACAACGTCATGGCGATCAACGGAGGCACCAACAAAGTCGTACTGGTGACGGATCCGAACGCCAAAACGCCGGAAGCAATCGCCGTCAACCCGATGACGAACGACATTTATGTGGCTAACGTCAAGAGCAACAACGTGACGGCGATCAATGGGGCGACGAATAAAACGACCACGGTCTCGGATCCCAATGCACAAAGTCCGGTCGCTGTCGCTGTAAATCCTGTGACCAACCAGATCTACGTGGCGAACTATGTCAGTAACAACATCACAGTGATCAACGGCGCCACAAATGCCACTACGACGGTGGCAGATCCCAATGCCAAAGGGCCCACGGCCATCGCGGTGAACCCGGCGACCAATCAGATTTATGTGGCGAATGTGATCAGTAATAACGTCACCGTGATCAACGGGGTGACGAATGCCACGACGACCGTTGCTGACCCGAATGCGGTTGGCCCGACTTGTATAGCGGTGAATGCGGTTACGAATCTGATCTACGTGGCGAACGGCGACAGTAGTAACGTAACGGTGATCAACGGCACAACCAACACAACTACCACGGTGGCCGACCCCAACGCGGCAGGGTCTTATCTAGTGGCAACGAACTCGACGACGAATCAGATCTACGTCGCCAATTACATCAGCAACAACGTCACAGTGATCAGCGGGGCGAGCAACGCTACGACCACCGTCACGGATCCCAACGCCATCGGGCCCTGGCACATTGCCGTGAACGCGGCATCCAACAAGGTCTACGTTGCCAATTACCTTAGCAGCAACATCACAGTGATCGACGGGATCACCAACAGCACCGCGACGGTCACCGATGGAAATGCAAATCAAACGATCGACGTTGCGGTGAATCCCGTCACTGGCCGGATCTACGCGCCTAACTGGGGGAGTAGTTACGTTACGGCAATCGCCGAACAACAGGTGCAGTCGATACCGGTCAAGGCGGTTGTTCAACCGCTGGCTGGAAACCGCACGCAGAGTACGACACCAACCTTCAGCTTCACGACTTCGGATAGTTTCAAGCCAGACGCGACTACCGTTGACAATCTTTTGTTTCAGACCGACACGTGGCAAGGTCCCTGGCGCGCTGCCAAGAACAAAGGCGCCGGCAAGTTCCAGGGCCAGGTGGTGACGCCATTACAGTTCGGCGTTCACATTCTCTACGCTTATGCCACTGACGGACAAGACGCTGGCTCAGTCAGCACCGGCGAACATAGCGATCCTCTGCTCGGAAACATTGCGGCCTACGTTTTCCTGGTGTATTAGGTCGAGTGCGTACCAGAGTGGAAAACCGACGGCCAACGTTGTATTGTGCAGGTTAGCAACCGACCAGGACATTCTTCGTGATGGAACTCTCAAATGTTGTCAAATCGCAGTCGGGGCGCATTCTTCTCGGAGTCTTTCTGATATTACAATTTGGATCTTTTGCCTCCGGCCAAGACGGAACCCAGATAAGCGCGGTTGAGGTGATCCACGAGTTCTACCATGGCACTTCGCGTACGCTTCGTCAGATCGTGCCCGACGGAGTGAGCGCTGATCCCGTTCGTGCAGGTTCGGGAGGATCCGGCACGGTCTTGACGACCACTGGACTAAGCTTTGATGGTGTTGGTTCTTCTCCGGGCAAGTTGACGGCCGACACCAGCGGCGCAGTCGGTGCGACGCAATATGTCCAATCTGTGAATACGCAGTTCGCAGTCTATGACAAGACCACCGGAGCGCTTGATTTTGGACCCGTGCACCCGAATTCGTTGTTCAAAGGATTTGGTGGACCATGCGAGACATCGAACTTGGGCGACCCGAGCACTCAATACGACAAAGCTGCCGGGCGGTGGGTCATGAGCCGACACACTTCCGGTCCGCCGTACTTTGAGTGTTTTGCAGTCTCCACTACCTCGGACGCGACCGGCAGTTACTATCTATACGCATTCCAGTTGCCTACCAACTACTGGCCCGACTACCCGAAGGTCGGAGTATGGCCGGATGGCTACTACGTGACATTTAACCTGCAAAACCAAGCCAAGAACTTTTCGGCGGTAGCCGCGCAGCCCTGTGCAGCCGACCGGAATTCCATGCTTACTGGCTCCGCCGCCACCATGATCTGCTTCCAGGTGACGGCAAACGGGCACGACCTGACGTTGCTCCCCTCGGATCTGGACGGCGCAACTCTGCCTCCAACCGGAGCACCCAACTACTTCCTGGGACTGAACACAAATTCTCTCCACCTGTACAAGTTCCATGTGGACTTCCAAACTCCGACGAACTCAACGTTTAAAGGTCCGAAGACTTTGACGGTGAGGGCCTTCACGGGCGCCTGCCAAGGGAAGATCTGCGTCCCCCAGCTGGATACGGCGCAGTTAGTAGACGCACTTGGTGACCGCCTGATGAATCGTGTCGCCTATCGGAATTTCAAAACATATGACGTATTGGTAGCAACTCATTCCGTCGCAGTAGGAACGCCCCCGGTCGCGGCGATTCGTTGGTATGAAATTCGTAATCCCATGGGACCGCAGACGATTTACCAACAAGGCACTTTCAATCCCGATGGCAACTTCCGGTGGGTGGGGAGTATTGGGATGGACAAAGTCGGGGACATTGCAGTCGGCTACAGTGTTTCCAGCAGCACCATGCATCCTGCGATTCGCTATAGCGGACGCATTCCCACGAACGCGCTCGGCACTCTTGAGAAAGAAGCCAGCATAGTCGAGGGCGGAGGCTCACAGCAGCCCGGTAACCCTCACTGGAACGACTTGACCAGCCTGAGTATTGACCCGACAGATGATTGCACATTCTGGTACACCAACCAGTATTACCAAACCGACAGTGTAAGTGGGTGGAGCAGTCATATAGCGTCCTTCAAGTTCACTTCCTGCCACTAGCGCCTTCTGGTTCGAACAGCAGAAAGGCTACGCGTATGCGGTGGAGTCTTTCTCCTCTACCGGGCTCGTGGTCTTTCGTCCCATTGTGCCGCGTTCCAGCAGGGGATATTATGCGCGAATCTCCGTAGGTTCATCGTCCTGTACCACTCCATGGGTTGCTGACAAACTTGCTCGGGATCTGAGGCTTGGGTGCTTCAAGAAGGATTGTCTGAAATGCAGGAACTCAAAAACTTGAGGAAATTCATTACGAGTTGCGTCACAGTGTTGATTTTCTGGACCTGCACGCTGGTTCTGCCTTTCTCCGGGACGGCACTCGCACAAGCTAGTCCGAACGCCTTAAGCATCACCACGCTAGGAATGGACGATTCGAACAATAATTTTCCCTATAGCAACACGCTTCAGGCGAGTGGCGGAACGCCGCCGTACACTTGGAGCATCACAAGCGGTGTGCTACCACAGGGGCTGCAACTCACGGCATCCACGGGAACGGTGGCCGGCACGCCAAACGATAAGATCAATACGTACACCGTTACATTTCAGGTGAAGGATTCGGGCCTGCTAACGGCAAGCAGGAAAATTTCTTTTAACAATATTTATGGGTTCACCAAGGCACATGCCGCAGCCGCCATTCCGGCGACGTTTTTCGGGATGACGATCTACGATCAGACGCATGTGTACCCCTCAGTTCCTATCGGTTACCTGGGCAAGGGGGACGCCACGACTTGGCCTTTTATCGAGCAAACCGAAGGTGTGTACAACTGGACCGCGCTAGACCAATATGTTTCCGTGGCCCAGCAACATAAGCTCCCTTTTTATTGGACAAACGCCAACATTCCGAAATGGGCTGCGGCTGATCCCAACACCTGCACGTTCTACCAGGGCACCCACATCTACGCCTGCACCAGCATGATAAGAGCCGACAAGATGGCGGCCTTCGACACGTTCCTCAAGACATTGATTTTGCGATACAAAGGCCAAATCACACTGTACGAACTCTGGAACGAGCCCAACGTCGGAAACGTGTTCACGGGGACTATCGCGCAAATGGTGACGCTCACCAAGCACGTATACAACGCCGTGCGGACCTATGACCCGAATGCGCTGATCGGCAGCCCGTCGTCGACTGGCGCGAACTACTTGCTGGCCTATTTCAAGCAGGGTGGGCCCAGGGGCGTCAATCTCATCGATATCCACGGCTATCCGGACGTCACTGGCAATGATGCTCCCGAGGCGATTATTGGGTTCAAGACGGAAAACATCAAAATCAACATGGCTTCGGTTGGTTTGCAGAACAAAATCATCTGGGACGTTGAGAACTCCTGGGGCGGACAACGCTCGAACCAGGACACGGATTATCGAGCTTCTTTCGTGTCCCGGAGTCTGTTGGAACACTGGTCGGTCGGCATACCACAATCCTCGTGGTATGGATGGGATGAGCCAGCCTGGGGCACACTGTGGACCCCGACGGGCGGCATCACGCCACCGGGTACGGCCTACGGAGTGGTAGAAGCGTGGATGTTGGGTGCGACCATGCCTTACCCATGCACCGCGAATGGCGGGACGACCTGGAACGCTGTCTATACCTGTGATCTGACACGATCCGGCGGCTACCAGGCGCGAGCGGTATTTGACACCACGCAAACCTGCAAGAACGGGGTTTGCACGACGTCCAATTACACTCCTGATCCCAAGTACCTCCAATATCGCGACATCACCGGGGCAGTTTTTCCCATCACGCCCCCCGGTCAGACCGTGCAGATCGGCCTTAAGCCTATTCTCCTGGAGAACTGTACCTGCCCCAAGATTCCTTGAAGCCTCGCGGACGATAGCCACACTCCCCCGTGTATCGCGAGGCGTACGACAACAGGAGGCGAGACGGCCCCCGCTTTCGCGGCGTTCGGTGGCCACGTCAAGCACGGGTGGCCAGTGTCCCCCCTGTACCAATGGTACGATCCGATATCGACCGTTGCACTGCTAAAGTGGGAGTAAAGCAATTGCTGGGGCAAGTAATGCCAGCCACGCGGGAAGCATGAGAGCGAGTTTAGGACGCCATTTCGTGGCGTCGCAGCACTGGGTTGCTTCCCGTCATGTCCGCTGACTCCGCGCCGCTTCGACACAGGTCGTCTTCTCGATGCCCCCCGCTGCAGGTTACAGCGGTGGGGTGGGGTCGTCCTCTCTGAAAGAGGAGGACATCGGTCGGGTAGGATTGGGTGAGGTTTCTGGATTGCCGAGCCGTGAAACCTCGCATCGGGATGCAACCATTTGTCACGTACCGGGTTACATGTAGTGGCTGAGCGGCAGTTTTCTGAGCGAGAGAAAGACCGGAATGAAGGAGTTGGAGATTGTTTAGGGCGCTAAGAGCCATACTTTTTGTGGACCACGCGGTGACCACGGGACTGCTGTTTGTAATCGTTTGTTCTCTCTTTCTGTCCGGCTGCGGCGGAGGTTCCACAGGCTCAAATGCGCCACCAATCGGCGCAGTAGCCAGCGTGACCCTCTCTCCTTCATCAGTGACTGTCAGCAAGGGGCAGACCGAACAGTTCAGCGCCATCGCGAAGGATGCGAGCGGAAACGTTATCAGTGGAGCGAGCTTCACCTGGAGTTCGAATACGAGCTCAGTCGCGACTGTCGACAGCAACGGATTGGTGACCACCATAGCGCAGGGCAGCGCGCAGATTACAGCCACCAGTAGTGGCGTAAGCGGCAGCGCCACCCTGACGGTGGTGCAGGTCGCGAGCGTGACCGTGACCCCCTCGCCCGCATCGATCGCTGCAGGGCAGACTCTGCAGTTCAGCGCCATTGCGAAGGACGCGAACGGAAACGTTATCAGTGGAGCGAGTTTCACCTGGAGTTCGGACACAACCTCGGTGGCGACAGTCGACAGCAATGGACTGGCCACAGCCGTCAAAAATGGCACCGCGCACATTACGGCCACCAGTGGAGGCGTAAGCGGCAACGCGACGCTGACCGTGGCAACTGTGGCGAGCGTGACGGTGTCGCCAGCAACGGCCAGCATTACTGTGGGCCAGAGGCAGCAGTTCACAGCGGTGGCCAAGGACTCCGGCGGAAACGTGATCAACGGAGTGCCGTTCGCCTGGAGTTCGGATGTGACTTCGGTTGCGACGGTGGATACCAACGGATTGGCGACTGGGATAAATCAGGGGACGGCACACATCTCGGCCGCCGCGAGCGGGATCACGGGTTCCGGTACTTTGACGGTAAATCCGCAGGCCGGCGGGAACGCCATTCCCGCTTCGTTCTATGGATTCACGATCAACAAACCGTGCTCGATCGCGAACACAAATCCAACGGGTGGCAGCTGCAATAACCCCGAGTCGCACGATTTTCCCGGGCTTCCTCTAACGTGGACACGTTCCCTGTCCGAAGACTACATCAAGTGGAACGACATCGTTCAGTGCGATCCGACGGGAACGGTATGTCCTCTGCCCGGATCCGGCTGCAGCAAGGATGGGTTAGGTAACAATGGATCCCCTTGTCCTGGCAATCAGCTCGTGGCAGGTTGTGTTCCCAATGCCAAGGCTGCTGACGATCCAACCAATTGTGCCTATGTATGGCCAACCTTCGATTTTTATCTGACCCGGTTCAACGCCCACTCAGTTGATTTCATGTATGACGCTTATTTCACGCCCGACTATCTCAGCGTGCGAGGATCTCGCTGCACGGGGAATGGGCAAGCTGACTTTGGAGCGGACTCAACCTGCATTGCTCCGGCGGACATTTGCGGAGGAGGGGCCAGATTCACTTGGGGATGCGATCCGCCTTTTGATATCGATAACACTCCCGGCAGCGGGAAAGCAGACGGCAGTGATCAGCACTTCAAGTGGTTTGTGACCGCTTTCATGACGCACTTGCAGCAGAACGGTGAACACATCACCTACTGGGAGGTGTGGAACGAACCTAACGTTTGCAAAGAATGGAACCATGGCGATCAGGCCAATGTCGACTGCCCGTCGCAAAATCCAGGGGGAGGGCCAAGCGTCGGTACCGCTGCTCAGCTCGTACGCATGGCAAAGGATGCGTGCAACATCATTCCCACGTTCGACCCCAATGTCCTGATCAGTTCGCCGGCACTTGTGGGCATAGCCGCGCCGGTTAATCAGGCTTACATGAACAAGATTCTGACGCAGGGCGGTTCTGTATTCGATTGGATTGGATTCCATGGCTACTACTCAAGTGGAGGAGGTTGTCCCTCGAACTGTCCCATACCTGAAAACTGGTTGCCGCAATGGAACGCTGTGGTAAAGGTGATGAACGCGACCGGGCAGTCCGCGAAACCGGCAATCAATACGGAATACAGCTGGGGCGCCGCCACGAATGTGGTTGATCCGGACATGCGTGCTGCGCAAACCGCGAGGCTCTTTCTACTGCAGGAGTCTTATTATCCAGCTCTTGCCCGTGAAGGGTGGTATGGAGAGGACTTCCAAATCAAAACGGGCGGCGGGTCTGGCGAGTTTTGGGCATCGGGATCGACCCATGTGCAAGATCATTGTTCCGTGGTGGACCCGGTTCAGGGCGGATTCGTTTGTCCGGGGGGCCTGGCGATGAATCAAATCTTCACATGGACGCTAGGAGCGACCTTTGGCGGACCGTGCACTTGTTCTGGACCCAATTGTTCACCCGCACCTGCAGTGGGGGTGTTTCAATGCGCGATCACGCGGCCTGGCGGGTATGCCGGATTGTTCGTCTGGGACAGTTCAGCGACGACATTTCCTTGCCATAACGCAGCTTGCGGCTCGACCACCTTCAACATCCCGCCGGCGTACACCTCCGACTGGCAGGACTTGAACGGAAATGTGACACAGTTGGGGGGCGCGTCTACTGTGACCATCGGTGCCAAACCTATCCTTATTGAAACGGTTCCTTAGCACGCCACGAAGGGATCGCATTCGCGGCCGCCAGCGCCTGAATGCGCGTTCATAAGCGGGCCAGCTACGGCTTCTGGGACTTCGACCCGCACTAGAGCGACCTGAGCCGTAATCAATCTTCATCTAGCGCACAACTCACCCTTATCCCACAACCGCCTTCTCTTCTGTCTTCTACCACCGCTGGTAGTAGTAGCTCCCCTAGGCTAGTCTCCATACTCAGTCGCGTCCGGGGCCGCCAGTGGCCGGATGCAGCGCTTCGAAAAAGCGAGGGCCCAGCTTGCTGAAGAACCTAGTTGTTGCGACGGTATGGCTTTTCTTGTTTGGCAGCCTCTTGCAGGCACAGAATTCCCGAGGATCACTGCGTGGCATCGTCCAGGACGTCAGCGGCGCCCGGGTTTCGTCCGCCAAGATCATCGCCCAGTCATCTGGCTCGTCGTTGCAGCGCGAGGCGACGAGCGAAGACCGAGGAGAGTTTCGGATTGACGAGTTACTGCCCGGCACGTACCAGGTAACCGTAACCGCTGCTGGATTTGCTCAGGCTCAAGCCGAGGTTGCGGTTGCCGTCAGCACCGTCCGCGACGTCACGGTCACCCTGAAAC
>Ga0209698_10001358_pt1 | contig 28184 bp, 34 predicted proteins | sample LitLauG_LLR_2012_FD_187203 | JGI IMG/M metagenome (GOLD analysis project Ga0209698, IMG submission 187203) | Freshwater sediment microbial communities from Pennsylvania, USA - Little Laurel Run_MetaG_LLR_2012 (SPAdes) (version 2) | ecosystem: Environmental > Aquatic > Freshwater > Creek >... | reverse complement strand
GCGGGCCGGGTCGCCCGCCGTGCCGGGCCGCGCGTCGCTGGCAGCGCCGGGCGCCGGCGCCGATGCGCCCGGCACCGGCGGGCCATGGGTCACCATCGGTTCGCCGGCAGGCGCGACGGCGGCCGCGGCGGTCACCTGCGACGGGCCGGGCCTGCCGACCGCGGTGCGGGTCCGGGTGTCGTGCGGGGCGCCCCTCGACGAGGTCGTGCTGCGCTCCTACGCGATCGGCGCGGCGCACATGGCGCTTGGCTGGGTGTGCTCCGAGGCCATCGCCGTCGGCCCCGACGGCGCCCCCGAGGACCTGACCATCCGCTCGTTCGGGGTGCTCCGCGCCCGCGACACCCCGCCCATCGAGGTGCACATCGAGGCGTCCGACGGCCCGCCCGTCAACGGCTCCGACGCGGTGTTCGCCGCGGTCGCCGCCGCCGCCTGGATCGCCCAGGGCCGCCCACCGGAGTGGCCCACCACCGCAAGGAGGCTGTCATGACGACGTCCAAGCCGGTCGGTCCCTACACCCCTATCGCGCGGGCCGGGGGATGGCTCATCTGCTCGGGCCAGCTCGGCCTGCGCGACGGCACCATGGTGGGCGGCGGCGTCGCCGCCCAGCTGACCCAGGCCCTCGCCAACATGGACGGGCTCCTGCGCTCCGAAGGGGCGTCGCTGGCGCAGGTGGTCAAGACCACCGTGTTCATGACCGACATGGCCGACTTCGACGTCGTCAACGAGGCCTACGTCGCGGCGTTCGGCGACCACCGCCCGGCCCGATCGGCGGTGGCCGTCGCCGGCCTGCCCCGCGGGGCGCTCGTGGAGGTCGAGGGATGGGCCTGGGTCGGGGTGTGAGGCACCCGGCGGCGGGCGCCCGCGTGGCGGGCGGACCACCCGGGCCGCGTTCGCCCTGCTTGACTGGGGGACTGTGATCGGTGTCGTCGTCATCGCTGTCCTGATCGTGCTCGTGCTGCCGGTCGCCTTCCTCATGACCGGTGGGGTGGGCGCGGCCGTCCTCGGCTGGCTGCTCAAGACCCAGGCGGAGGCCACCCATGAGGGCAGCGAGCTGCTCGACACCAACTACTGATCACGGCCGCTCGGGCGGCCTGCCGGGTCACACGCTCCAGCGGCTCTGGCCGAAGCGGTAGCCGACGGAGCGCACCGTCGAGATCAGGTTGGCGTGCTCCTCGCCGAGCTTGGCCCGCAGCCGGCGGATGTGGACGTCGACGGTGCGTGCCCCGCCGTAGTACTCGTAGCCCCACACCCGGGACAGGAGGGTCTCGCGTGTGAACACCTTTCCCGGGTGGGTGGCCAGGAACTTGAGCAGCTCGTACTCCATGTAGGTGAGGTCGAGCGGCCGGCTCGCCACCGCGGCCTGGTAGGTCTCCAGGTTCAGCACCAGCGGGCCGTACTCCACCAGCTCGGGCCGGGTGCCGCGCCCGGTGCGCCAGAACAGGTGGGCGATGCGGGCCTCCAGCTCCCTCGGCTGGAACGGCGACAGGCAGAAGTCGTCGAAGAGGTCCTCCCGCAGCTCGAGATCGGACAGCTGGTGGCCGCCGACGAGGAGCAGCAGCGGCTCGAAGGGCAGGTCCCGCTTGCGCAGCGACCGACACAGGACGAAGGCGCCCTCGGGATCGACGTCGGCGCAGACGATCGCGCCGGCCCAGCCGTCCTCGGGCTCGATGCGCTCGGCCGCCTCGGGGGTCGCCGCCGCCTTCCACGGGTAGCCGGCCAGGTCGAGGGCCTGGGCCAGCGCGGGCGGGAGGGGGTCGGGGAAGATCAGCAGCGGCTCCATGGATCGGCCTTCACAACCAGGTGAGGTATCGGCGCAGCTCGAACGCGGTGACCTGCGCCTTGTACTCGGCCCATTCCGCGCGTTTGTTGCGGATGAACCACTCGAAGACGTGCTCGCCCAAGGCCTCGGCCATCAGCTCCGAGCGCTCCATGACGTCGACGGCCTCGGCCAGGGACGAGGGTAGGGCGGCGATGGACTCGGCCATCCGCTGCTCGGCGGTGAGCTCATACAGGTTGGCCGCGGCCTCGGGCATGAGCTCGTAGCCCCGCTCGACGCCGGCCAGGCCGGCGGCCAGGATCACGGCGAGTGCCAGGTACGGGTTGGTGGCCGAGTCCGGCGCCCGGTACTCGACCCGGGTGGACTCCTTCTTGCCCCGCTTGGTGGGCGGGACCCGGACCAGGGCGGAGCGGTTGTTGCGGGCCCAGGACACGAACACCGGCGCCTCGTAGCCGACGATCAGGCGCTTGTAGGAGTTGACCCACTGGTTGGTCACCGCGGTGATCTCCGCCGCGTGCGTGAGCAGGCCGGCGATGAAGCGCCGGCCGATCACCGACAGGTGGTACTCGTCCGCCTCGTCGTGGAACGCGTTGGTGTCGCCGTCGAAGAGCGACAGGTGGGTGTGCATGCCCGAGCCCTGGTGCCCGAAGAGGGGCTTGGGCATGAACGTGGCGAGGACACCGTGCTGCTGGGCGATCTCCTTGATCACCTGGCGCACCGTCATGATCGTGTCCGCCATGGTGAGCGCGTCGGTGTAGCGCAGGTCGATCTCGTGCTGGCTCGGTGCGTCCTCGTGCTGGCTGTACTCCACCGGGATGCCCATGTCCTCGAGGGTGAGCACCGTCTTGCGGCGCAGCTCGGTGGCGAGATCGGAGGCGGTGAGCTCGAAGTAGGAGCCGTGGTCGAGCGGCGCGGGCGGCTGGGCCCCCACGTCGGAGCCGCGCGGCGGGGGGTCGAAGTAGAAGAACTCCAGCTCGGGGGCGCAGTAGAAGGAAAAGCCGAGATCCCGCGCCCGGTCGAGCGTGCGGCGCAGGACGTGGCGGGGGTCGCCCTCGAAGGGGGTGCCGTCGAGGTTGGCGATGTCGCAGACCACCCGGGCCACGGGGACGCCGTCGGACTGGTAGGGCAGGAGCTGAAACGTCTTCGGGTCCGGGTTGGCGAGCACGTCGCTCTCCTGGACCCGGCTGAAGCCGTCGATGGCCGAGCCGTCGAAGGTCATCCCCTCGGCCAGGGCGTTCTCGAGCTCGGCCGGCGTGATGTTGAACGACCTCGGGATCCCGAGGACGTCGGTGAACCAGAGCTGGATGAATCGCACGCCGCGCTCTTCGACGGTGCGCAGCACGTAGTCCTGTTGGCGTTCCATGTGCCTCCTCGGCAGGTCATCTAGTTTCGCAGGCGCCATCCGTGCTAGGACAAGCGTTTCACAAGAGGTTCACAGAGATGCAACGGAGCCGACACACCGCGCCGGCAGGGTGCCGGTGGGGGAGCCTCGTTGCTCACGGCCCGCAGCGGAAAGGAAGTCGCAGATGCAGCAACGCACGCCCGCCGAGGTCCTGGGTCTCCTGCAGAGCGAGGGCGTCGAGATCGTCGACTTCCGCTTCTGCGACCTCCCGGGGCTCATGCAGCACTTCTCCGTGCCCGCCCACCAGCTCACCGAGGAGGGCTTCGCCGAGGGATACGGCTTCGACGGCTCATCGATCCGCGGGTTCCAGGAGATCCAGGAATCCGACATGCTGCTCTTCCCGGACCCCGACACCGCAGTGCTCGATCCCTTCCGCCAGCACAAGACGCTCAACATCAACTGCTTCGTCCGGGACCCCGTGACCGGTGAGTCCTACACCCGTGACCCCCGCTACATCGCCCAGAAGGCCCAGGACTACCTGGTGTCGACCGGATTGGCCGACACCGCGTACTTCGGGCCGGAGGCGGAGTTCTACGTCTTCAACGACATCCGCTTCGACCAGAACACCCACTCAGCGTTCTACGCCATCGACTCGATCGAGGGCGTGTGGAACTCGGGCAAGGACGAGGGACCGAACCTCGGCTTCAAGCCCCGCTACAAGGAGGGGTACTTCCCCGTCCCGCCCATGGACCACTTCCAGGACCTCCGCTCGGAGATGATCCTGGAGATGGAGCGCCTCGGCATCGAGATCGAGGTGCAGCACCACGAGGTGGGCACCGCCGGCCAGGCCGAGATCGACATGCGCTTCGACACGCTGCTGACCATGGCCGACAAGCTCATGCTCTACAAGTACGTCGTCAAGAGCGTCGCACGGGCGCACAACCTCACGGCGACGTTCATGCCCAAGCCGATCTTCCAGGACAACGGGTCGGGCATGCACGTGCACTCGTCGCTGTGGAAGGACGGCGCGCCGCTGTTCTACTCCGAGCTCGGCTACGCCGGCCTGTCCGACATCGGGCGCTGGTACATCGGCGGCCTTCTCAAGCACGCGCCGGCCATCTTGGCCTTCGCCGCGCCCACGACCAACAGCTACAAGCGGCTCGTCCCGGGCTACGAGGCCCCCGTCAACCTGGTGTACAGCCAGCGCAACCGCTCGGCCGCGTGCCGGATCCCGATCTACTCCAAGAGCCCCAAGGCCAAGCGCGTCGAGTTCCGCTGCCCGGACCCATCGGCCAACCCGTACCTGTGCTTCTCCGCCATCTTGATGGCCGGCCTCGACGGCGTGCAGAACAAGATCGAGCCGCCCGACCCGGTGGACAAGGACCTCTACGACCTGCCGCCCGAGGAGCTGGCGCTGGTGCCCCAGGTCCCGGGGTCGCTCGAGGAATCGCTCTCGGCGCTGGAGAGCGACCACGAGTTCCTGACCAAGGGCGGCGTGTTCACCGCCGACCTCATCGAGACGTGGGTCGCCTACAAGCGGGCCAACGAGATCGACCCGGTCCGGCTCCGCCCCCACCCGTGGGAGTTCTACCTCTACTACGACATATAGGCCCTGAACTGGACTTTCGCGGTCCAGGAGCTCGGTTTGGACACATCTTGGACACACGATCGACCCGAGGTGCTCACGGCTCGCCCGTGACCCTCGGGTCGATCGCGTCCGGGTCGTCGGCGAAGGCGGCCTCGATGGCGGAGCGGGTGCGGTCCTCCTCCTCGCCGAAGAGGTGGGCGTAGACGTCGAGCGTCGTCCTCGCCGAGGAGTGGCCGAGGCGGACCTGGACCGCCTTGACCGACGCCCCCGACGCGATGAGCGTCGAGGCGTAGAAGTGGCGCAGGTCGTGGGGGCTGCTGCTGGATCGGCTTCGACCACTTGTTGGTGAAGACCAGGCCGAGCTCCTCGTGGGGACCGAAGGTCTCGATGTGAGTGGCGATCGCCGTGCCGATATCGGAGACCGAGTTCAGCGTGAAGACCGGTGCCCCACTGATGGGTCTTGAACGTCAGATTACCTGCCGCTGGGCTTCAGAGGGTTCGCCGCATCGCCACCCGCGGTCCGAAGTCGTCGTCGCCGATCTCTCGTTCGTGCTCACGGATCGCTTGCAGTTCAGGCGAGAGAGTGTCGAGAGTGACAAAGCCGAGCGACGCGTAGAACGGGGCGTTCCAGGGGACATCTCGATAAGTGGTCAGGGTGATCGCGTCGAAGCCTTCTTCGCCCGCCCAGTCGCAGGCGGCCAGCACGAGTGCGCGTCCGAAGCCCTTCCGACCGTGCTCGGGGTGGACTGAGACCTGCCAGATGTGAGGAGTCGCGTCGACCAACTCGACGCAGACGAACCCGATGCGTGGGTCACCAACGACAAGCACTAGCGCCGCCTGGGCGAAATGATCCTCGCTGTCGTCGTTGATGAACGGTCCGATATCGACCGAGGCATACAGTCGATCCGCCTCGAACTCGATCAGTCGCAGCCCGGGGTGCTCGTCAGGGCTTGCCCTCCGGATGTCGGGTCGCCACTCATCCTCGGTCATCTCCGCGAGTATCGCAGGGCCCACGACGGCCTCGGAGCGAGATTCGTCAGCGCAGAACGACTCTGCGATGTTCTGCGCGCTTGTTCTGGGGGCCCACCGCTGACTTGCGTCATGACCAGAACAGAACGAGAGGTTCTTCTCGCCGTGAGACTCGGGGCTAGAGGGGGCTAGAGGCTTTCGCCCCTAGTGATCGTCGTCTGGGGGCGGTCATCCTGATCGTGTGGGCGTGATCACCGTGGATCACCTTCGGAAGACGTATGGCCGCGTCGTGGCCGTGGATGACCTGTCGTTCGAGGTCGAAGCGGGGGAGATCTTCGGCATCCTCGGCCCGAATGGTGCGGGCAAGACGACGACGGTCGAGTGCGTTCAAGGTCTTCGCCGACCGGATCGCGGAACGCTTCGGGTGCTTGGGCTGGACCCGACAACCCAGGCTGGGCAGCTACGGCAGCGCATCGGCTCGCAGCTGCAGGACTCCGCGCTGCCCGGCCGGTTGAGGGTCGGCGAGTCGATCGAGCTGTTCGCGGCGTTCGCCCGCCGTCCGGTGGACTGTGACGAGCTCCTCGCTCGATGGCGATTGGGTGATCTGCGCGCTCAGCCCTTCGACAGTCTCTCGGGCGGTCAGCGGCAGCGGCTGTTCATCGCGCTGGCGTTCGTCAACTCACCCGAGTTGGTCTTCCTTGACGAGCTGACCCAAGGGCTCGATCCCCAAGCTCGGCGAGCGACGTGGGAGCTGATCCGGGAGATCCGACGAGGGGGTACGACGGTCGTGTTGGTGACGCACTTCATGGACGAGGCGGAACACCTCTGCGATCGGGTCGCGGTGGTCGACAGCGGGAAAGTGGTCGCGCTCGACACCCCGCAGGGACTGATCGACGGGCTGCGGCTGCCGTCGGTCGTGCGGTTTACCACGTCGGAGCCCGATCTGGGCTGGTTGGAGAAGCTCGACGTGGTCGAGTTCATGGCGCACGACGCGGACGCAGTCGAGATCCGTGGCACCGGACCGGTGCTGGCGTTGGTCGCCTCCGAGCTCGTCGCGCACGGGATCGTGCCGCTTGACCTCCGGGTCGACCGCCCGACCGTCGAGGACGCGTTCTTGGCCTTGACCGGACGGGACCTCCGCCCATGAGCACGATGCGCGGCTACCTCACCATCACCCGCACCGAGTTCCGGCTCTTCCGTCGCGAACCCTTCTCGGTCGTCTTCGTGCTCGCCTTCCCGCTCATGATGATGGTGCTGCTCGCAGCCGTGTTCGGGAACAAGCAAGCCGACGCGACCAAAATGCAAGACGGGATGCTCATATGGCGCGGCGTGACCCCCGCCAACTACTACACCGCGGCCTCCGTGGCCGTGATCGTCGGGGCGCTCGGGCTGATGACCCTACCCATTACCCTCGCCGGCTACCGCGAACGCGGGATCCTGCGTCGCTTCCGCGCATCCTCGGTCCCGGCGTCGATCCTCGTCGGCGCCCAACTCACGCTCGCGCTCGTCACGTTCGTGGCCGGCGCGCTCGTCATGGCCATCGTCGCCCGGCTTGCCTACCACGCAGTGCTGCCGAAGGACGTCCTCGGAGTCGCCGTCGCCCTCCTGACCGGAACAGCGGCCTTCGGGGCGATCGGGCTGCTGCTCGCGACCGTGATCCGAACCAGTCGCTCGGCCCAGGGCATCGGACTGCTGCTGTTCTTCGCGTTGTGGCTCATCTCCGGCACCGCGCCACCCCGAGCCGTGCTACCAGCGGGGCTCCGCGACGCGGGCGGCTTGCTGCCACTCGCCCACCTCGTCACCGCCGTACAGAACCCGTGGTTCGGGCGCGGTTCGAGCGTCACCGACCTCGCTGTGCTGGTCGGCTACGCGGTCGCGGTCGGCGTCCCCGCGTTGTGGCTCTTCCGCAGGGACTGAGCGAAACTCGGACGCCACGATCGCTGCCCTCGACATTGATGCGCCCGGCCACGTCCCTTGGTGGCCACGGCCCGATGTGAAGCTGTTCAACATCGTTGTCCGTGCGCTCACCGAGACCAGTCGACACGCAGGTCAAGCCGACATCCTGGACGGGCAGGGCCCGGATGATTTGGCCCAGCTGGGTCCACCGTTGAGCGTTCGCCATCGTCGGCGTGGACCTCTACGACCGCCGCGATCGCGGGCCACGTACTCAGTGCGACGAGCGAGTCTCCCGATCGGTGGGATCCTGCTGTTTCTTCACGTAGTCGACGAGTGACATGTCGGGCTGCAGCGGCGGAGGAGCTGGCGGTGCCGGTGGCTCCGTTGCTTCTCGGCCCGTGCATGCTCGGCGTTGGCTTCCTTACGGAAGGCGCGCAGCGCGAAGGGATATCTGTGCTTCACCCGCCCGGCCGGATGAGTGTCGAGGCGTAGACGTGCCGCAGGTCGTGGCTTGGCGCGGTGACCTTTGCCCCTGCCGCATGTAGGCGTCAATCCCCAACAATGGACGAGTGGCTGCGTTGGCGCGTGCGGCAGCATCCAGAGGGCCGCGACGAGACGTCGTGATCATCGCCGGCCAGGTTGTGACGGTGCTGGGTGGGCGCTATTCGACCGAGCTCGGCATTGATGTCGATGGCGGCGAGACCGAGGTCGAGCGCTGGTTTCTGGCCGCCACCCTGTTCGGCGCGCGGATCTCCGCCACGGTGGCGGGACGAACGTTCCGGGTGCTCGACGAGGCAGGCCTGACGCGAATCGCCCAGGCGCACCGAGTGCCCTGGGACGACCTCGTCGCGCTCCTCGACCGAGGCGGCTACGCCCGCTACGACTTTCGCACCGCGACCCGATTGCACGCGCTCGCCGAGAGGATCGAGCAATCCTACGGCGGACGGATCGCCACGCTCGGCAGCCGCTTCCGCGCCTATCCCGATCTGCGCGACGCGCTCGATGCTCTGCCCGGCTGGGGCCCGGTGACCGTCGAGCTGTTCCTGCGTGAGATGCGTGGTGTCTGGCCTGGTGCTCAACCGCCGCTCGACGAGCGCGCCGCCAGCGCTGCGCTGCATCTTGGCCTCCTCGACTCCCGAGACAGTCCCGACGTCCTTCGCGATCTGGAGCGCCTCGCGCGCGCCGCCCACGTCGACCCCCGCGATCTCGAAAGCGGTCTTGTCCGGCTCGCACTTGCCCATCGCGGCATGGACCGCTGTCCTGGCGGCGCCGCATGCGTCCTCCTCAGCGGTCAAGCATGACCGCGGACCGTGGCGAGGCGGCGCATCGCCCCACGGAGCCACGGACCCGCGCGGCCAACTCCAACGCACTGAGGACGTTCGGCCCTGGCCGTGCGTGGACCGCCTGCCGGATGCTGGCCAAAGACCGCTGGGTCGCATCCGAGGAGGTCGATGTGAAGGTCAGCGACATCATGACGACCAGCGTCGTGTCGGTAGCGCCCGACGCGCCGTACAAGGACATCGTGGAGCGCCTGGTCCGCTCCGAAGTCAGCAGCCTGCCGGTGGTTGACCGGCACGGGACGCTCGTCGGCATCGTAACCGAGGCCGACTTGATCTCCAAGGAGGCCTACGACGGCCACCGCCGCCGCGCTCTTCGGTTGGTAGCTGATGTGTTGTCGGGCCGGGAGCACCACTGGGTGACCAAGGCGGCCGGGACGGTCGCGGCCGACGTCATGACCCGCAACGTCATGGTCTGCCAGCCAGACGAACAGGTTCGATCCGTGGCCCGGCGGATGCTCGAGCGGGGCGTGAAGCGCATGCCGGTCGTTGACGCGGGCGCGCTGGTCGGCATCGTGTCCCGCCAGGACATCTTGGGCCTGTTCGACCGGCCGGACGAGATGATCGCCGCCGACATCGAACACCTCCTCGCCGACGACCTCAACATGCCCGAGGACCACCACGTCCGGTGCTCCGTCGACCGCGGGGTCGTCACCCTGACGGGAGATGTCCGCTACCGCTGGGACGCGCCGATCGTCGTGTCGATGGTCCGCGGCATCGGGGGCGTGATCGAGGTCATCAGCCACCTGCAGCACCGGGAGCCCAACCCCAGGCCGTCGACCACGCCGGGGATGTTCGGCGCCCGATGAGCCAGACGGCTACAGAACTCACCCCCTGATCCCGCTGGAGATAGACATGCTGGCGGGCCTATTTCAGCGATCGTTCCGTCATCGCTTCCAAACCTCGCTTCGAGAAGGCATCCAGCAGTATCTGGCTGTGCGTTGCCTCATTGGGTGCGTCGGTTCGAGCCTCGATCACCTCGACCGGCAGGTTGAATCTATGGGCCGCCCGGTGAGGCAGGTCCGCGTGCAACCAGCGGGAGACGCCGGCTGGGAGTGTGGATATGACCAGCCCTTCGCAACTGCCTGTGCTGAGGGCATCGCTGATCGCCTGCATCGGATCAGCGTGGCCCACCTCTCCGGTGGCCGCGATCCCTTCCGCGCCGAGCCGCTCCAACGCCTCCCGCAGGCGGCGGTGCGCGTTCTGCGAAGCGCTCCCCGTAACCGGTGGGTGTTCGTGCGCTGGGTCGGTGGCCGGGACCACGACATGAACGGTCACGCCCTCGAACTTCACCCGGGTCGCCACGACCCAAGGCAGAGCCGTCCCGCCCAGCGTCTGGTTCGCGACGACGAGCCACCTAGACATGCCCAACGGCGCCATCGGTCGACCGGACGTGCACTACCTCACCGTGCCATATTGCCATCGCTCCTCCCAGCGTCATGTAGGTGACAAGCGAAGCAAGTCTGCATCACACTCACCAGATATGCCCTGTCACTGAGCGTGCGCCTCTCCCAAGCTTTCGTCAAGGCGAGTGACCGAAGTCATAAACCATTTCGATGTGTGTAGTCGCCGATCTGAATCGGTTCTCGTCGACAGTCAGTTCAGTGACATGACTGCTGACACACGAGCGGCGGAAGACGATCGGTCATCCGATCCGACTCCGATCGACCGGTCCTCGACAGGATGGCCTGCCGCCTACTACCCAGCGGCAGGACCGCGCGATCAGCGGCGGCTGAGCCCCGCGTGTTCGACCGCCCGGGTGATGTCGCTCGGCGATACGATCCCGACGATCCGCCCGTGGTCGAGGACGACCGCCCGCTGGTCGGCCGAGGTGTTCATGCGCCGCACCACCGCGATGAGATCCTCGTCGGGCCCACAGGTGACGACGTCGCTCGGAAGGCATGCGATCTGGCTGATCAGCGTCGAGCTCCGCAGCTCGGGACGGATCCGCTTCACCCGGGCCAGGGTGATCAGCCCGGCGAACGAGCCGCCGACATCCACGAGCGGGAACGTCGAGCAGCGGTTGGGGTACAACCAGCCCTCCAGGAGCTGCTGCACGGTCAGGTGGGTGGGTACGACGAGCGGATCGGGGGTCATGACCAGGCGGACCGGGACGCCGGTGAGTTGGGCTTCGAGGATCGAGGACGCCGCTTCGGCGCCCGCCGCGGCCAGCACGAACCAGCCCAGGAAGACCAGCCAGAGCCCGCCCAGGCCTGCACCCGCCGCGAACTCCAGCAACCCGAAGCCGATCAGCGCGAAGCCGAAGGCTCGCCCGGTGCGGGCCGCGGCCGTCGTGGCCCGGAGCTTGTCGCCGTGGTGACGCCAGAGCATCGCCCGCAGCACTCTGCCGCCGTCGAGCGGCAAGGCGGGAGCCAGGTTGAACACGGCGAGGATCCCGTTGATCCAACCGAGCCAGCCGAGCCCCGCGGCCAAGAGGGGAGCGCCGATCACGGCGGCCACGAGACGGGTGAGCGCGAAGAAGGCGAGCCCCAGCGCCGCGCTGGTGGCCGGCCCGGCCAGCGACACCCGAAGCTCGATGTCCGGACCGCCAGCCTCGCCCTTGAAGCGGCTGACCCCTCCGAACAGCCACAACACGATGCCTTCGACCTCGATGCCGGCGCGCCGGGCGACGACCGCGTGAGCCAGCTCGTGGGCGAGCAGGCAGGCGTAGAAGACGAGCGCCACGGCCAGACCCGCCGCCCAGTAGGCGCCGGCGGGGTAGCCGCGGGCGGCGTCGGGAAGCTCGGTGCCGGCCAAGCCCCACGCGATCAGCCAGAACACGACGAGCAGGCTCCAGTTCGCGCCAACACGAACGCCAGCCACCCGGCCCAGATGGATGTCTTCCCTCATGAACACTCCTTGTTCTGATCATCCGGCCCGCGTGTCGTGCCCCGGAAGGGTCCAACGACCCTCTCTCGGAGCCCGTCCTCGACCAGACCTCCGCCCGCCGCGGAGGGCGACCGAGCGCCTCACCCGCCGTCCGTCAGGCGGTCACCCGGCTGGCGGGTCGGGGGTGTCGGGCCCGGTCTCAGCGTCGGGATCGAACACGAAGTCGGCCGGAAGGACGTCGGCGAGCGAGGACGCGAACGCGGCCACCTGGTCGTCGATGGCAGCAGGGTCGGCGCCGGGCGCCTCCTGCACCACAGGGAGCACGGTGCCCGCCTCCTCGAGGACGGCCTCCCGTACGAACAGGGGGGCGTGGAGGCGCAAGGCGAGCGCGATCCCATCGGACGGCCGGGTGTCAAGGCGCCGGCCGCCCCCCGGGCCGGTCAGGGCCAGCTCGGCCAGGAACGCACCGTCGCGCAGCTCGGTCACCTCGACCCGCTCGACGCGCCCGTCCAAGCTCTCCACGAGCGCGGCCATCAGGTCGTAGGGCAGCGGGCGTGGCGGCGTCTCCCCGGAGAGGGCCAAGGCGATGGCAGCCGCCTCGGTCCCGCCGACGAGGATCGGCACCACCCGGTGGGGCGCGTCCTGCTCGCGCAGCACCACCAACGGCGCCCCGGTCGTGGCGTCGAGCACCAGCGCAGCGATGTCAACCTGTCGCACCCAATCCTCGATTCGAGTCATACCTGCATCCATCAGCAGCAAGTTTTCTCTGCCTGATGGGAACAAGTATGTTGCCACTGGTTGTTATTCCCACCGAATGGACGCCTACACGATCCCGACCCGTTTCTGGCATGCGCTCGACGACGGGCGGGTGCAGTGCGACGTGTGTCCCCGGGCCTGCAAGCTGCGCGACGGCCAGCGGGGGCTGTGCTTCGTGCGGGAGCGCCAGGGCGAGGGGATCGTGCTGACCAGTTACGGCCGCTCGAGCGGCTTCTGCGTCGACCCGGTGGAGAAGAAGCCGTTCAACCACTTCCTGCCCGGCTCGTCGATCTTCTCGTTCGGCACCGCCGGGTGCAACCTGGCCTGCCGGTTCTGCCAGAACTGGGACATCTCCAAGTCGAAGCAGATCGACACGCTGGCCGACGCAGCCTCCCCCGAGGCCATCGCCCGGGCCGCCGAGGAGTTGGGCTGTCGCAGCGTGGCCTTCACGTACAACGACCCGACGATCTTCCTGGAGTACGCCGCAGACGTGGCCGACGCCTGCCACGACGTCGGGCTCAAGGCGGCGGCGGTCACCGCCGGCTACATCGCCCCCGAGGCGCGCCGCGACCTCTACGCCCACCTCGACGCAGCCAACGTCGACCTCAAGGGGTTCACCCAGGACTTCTACAAGCACGTGTGCGGCGGAGAGCTCGCCGCCGTGCTCGACACGCTCGAGTACCTGCGCCACGGGACCGGCGTGTGGTTGGAGCTGACCACGCTGCTCATCCCGGGCCTCAACGACTCCGACGCCGAGCTCGACGCGATGACCACCTGGGTGGTGGAACACCTCGGCCCCGACGTGCCCATGCACTTCACCGCCTTCCATCCCGACTTCAAGATGCTCGACCGGTCGCCCACGCCCCCCGAGACGCTCCACCGGGCCCGGCGCATCGCCCTGGCCAACGGGGTCCGGCACGCCTACACCGGCAACGTCCACGACGCGGACGGCCAGGGCACGTACTGCCACGGCTGCGGCACCCGCGTCATCGGCCGGGACTGGTACGTCCTCGGCGACTATCGGCTCGACGACGCGGGGCACTGCCTCGGCTGCGGGACGCGTCTGCCGGGCGTCTTCGACGGGCCGGCCGGCGGCTGGGGCCCACGACGGCAGCCGGTGTTGCTCGGTCGGATCCCACCGGGCGGCGGGACCCCATGACCGCGGCGCGCCCCAGGCGGATCCGCCCTGCGGCCGTTGCGGGCAGCTTCTACCCGGCCGACGCGGAAGCACTCCGCGACGCCCTGCGACACTGCTTCGCCGCCGCCCGGACCCCGGAGGGGGACCGTGCCGTGCCCAAAGCGCTGGTCGTCCCCCACGCCGGCTACATCTACTCGGGTCCGATCGCGGCCTCGGCCTTCCTCCGACTGGTGCCCGGCCGGGAGGCCATTCGCCGCGTGGTGCTGCTCGGCCCGAGCCACCACGTCCCCCTCGCTGGAGTGGCTGTGACCAGCGCCGACGCCTTCGCCACGCCGCTCGGACTCGTCCCCGTCGACGACCGGGCCCGCCAGGGCATCCTCACGCTCCCGGTGGTGCAGATCGGCGACCTGGCCCACGCCGCCGAGCACAGCCTCGAGGTCCAGCTGCCGTTCCTGCAGGTCGTGCTCGACCGCTTCGAGCTGCTCCCCCTCGCGGTGGGTCGTTGCTCGACGTCGGAGCTGACCGCGTTGCTCGATGTCGTCTGGGGCGGTCCCGAGACGGTGGTGGTCGTCAGCACCGACCTGTCCCACTACCACCGATACGCCACCGCGCTGGCGATCGATCGCGACACCGCCGCGGCGGTGACCGCACTGACGCCCGGGCTCATCGGCGATGATGCCGCCTGCGGCGCGTCCCCGCTGCGGGGACTGCTGGCCGCGGCCGCCAGCCGCGGCCTGTCGGTGGACCTCGTCGATCTGCGCAACTCCGGCGACACCGCCGGCGGACGGGACCGGGTGGTGGGCTATGGCGCCTTCGCCCTCGCCTGACGCCCCGCTGGCCGAGCGGGAGGGGGACCTCCTCCTCCGCATCGCGGAAGAGGCTGTCGTCGACGGTCTCCTCGGCTCGCCGCCACGCGGACGCGCGGTCTCCACCATGCCGCCCGCCCTGCGTGAGCCACGAGGGGTCTTCGTCACCCTCAGCGTCAACGGTCGGCTCAACGGCTGCCTCGGCAGCATGGAGGGGGTCGAGCCCCTCGCCCACGGGACCGCTCGCCACGCCTGGTCAGCCGCCTTCGCCGACCCACGCCTGCCGGCGCTGCACGCCGCCGACTACGAAGCGCTGACGATCGAGGTCTCCGTGCTCTCGCGGTTGGCCCCCCTCCCGGCACGCTCCCGGCCCGAGCTGCTCGCCCAGCTCCGGCCCGACCTCGACGGCGTGGTCGTCGCGGCCGCCAACCGCCGGGCGTTGTTCCTCCCGGCGGTGTGGGACCAGCTGCCGGACCCGGCCGACTTCCTGGACCACCTGCAGGCCAAGGCCGGGTTTCCGCCGCCGAGGTGGCCAGAGGGCATGCGAGCATGGCGCTTCAGCGCCCAACGCTTCACGCGCCGGGCCACGGAGCACCCGACGTTGTCGGGCCGGGTCTGAGCGGGTGCCGGAACGGGCCGAGACCACCTCGCCTTCACCCCGCCTGGCTGCAACTTCAGGCCGGCCTCCTGCACCGCCTCCCGGGGAACCGAGGTCTCCGGGGTTGAGTGGCGGCCGACCTCAGCGATCTGCTCCGACCATCGGCGCCATCCCAGCGAGGGAGCCGCAGAAGGGCACGCCGTAGGCGACGACGGCTCCCAGAAGCACCCCGCGGGTCGCCGGCCAAGGAGCGGGCGGCACGCACCAAGGGTCGGAGGTCCCTTCCGGCGGGCGGGATCCCGGTGTGATGCTGAAGACGTATGGCGCCAGCGCTTGGTGACATCCTGCGACGGTTCCGCCCGTCGGTGGCTCCTGGGCCGGCCGCGCCAGCAGGGGTGCCGGTCGACTGGGCGGCCGAGGCGGAGGCCGAGCTGGCGGTCGTGTTCGCCGCGCTGGAGGGAGCGGCCGCAGATGCGGCCGCGACGGTGGAGCAGACCCGCACCGACGGCGAGCTCCGCCGTCAAGCCGGGCTCGAGGAGGCCCAACGCATCGTGAGTCGGGCGAGGGCAGAGATCGACGCCATCCGATCAGAGGCGGCGGCGAACAGCCTGGGAGAGCTCGATACCGAGCGGGCCGCGCTCGACGCGGCCACCCAGACCGAGGTGGACCGGCTCCGCGCCGTCGTCGAAGCACGCATCCCGACCCTCGTGGCCGCCGTCCTCGCCCAGCTCTGGGGCGCCGGCGGTCCCGAACCGACGGGCAACGACGTCGCCGTGCGAGAGCAGACGGGATGACCGCAGGCTGGGTGGCGGGAAGCGTCCGGGGACGGTTGTTGACCAGACGGAGGCTCGGCGCAGGCGGTGCGCGCGAAGTGGCCGCGTCGGGGGGGACCGACGCCGCTCTGGCGCTGCTCGCCCGCTCCCCGTACGGCCGTGCGCTCCACCCGGGTCTTGCGGTGGACGACGCCGTGCGCGGCGCGGGCTCCGTCTGCCTGTGGCACCTCCGGGTCCTGGCCGGCTGGCTCCCACCACAGGGCGGCGGTGTGGTCCGGGTGTTCGCGGCGCGCTTCGAGCTGGCCAACATCGCCGACCGGCTCGCCGCACTGGGCGGCGCCGAAGCGCCGACGCCCTACGTGCTCGGGGGCCTGGCCACGGCCTGGCCCCGGTTCACCGCGCTCGGGTCGGCGGACGATCTGCGCGCCGCCCTCGCCGCCTCGCCGTGGGGCGATCCGGGGACGACGGGGTGGCCCGGGGCCGCTGCCGCGCTGGAGGCCCGGTGGGGGAGCTGGCTCGGCGCGGTGCCGGGAGCGTCGGGATGGGCGGCCGGAGCCGCGGCCCTGCTGGTCGCCCGCATGCTCGCGCTCGGCGTCGACCTGCCGGCGGCGGCGATCCCCGACCTGCGGCGCCAGCTGGGACGGGGGTGGGAGGTGGCCACCGACCTCGCCGATCTCGCCGCCCGGCTCCCCCGCGCCGCGGCGTGGGTGCTCGCCGACGTCGGGCGGACGGAGGACCTCTGGCTCGCCGAAGGGCGCTGGTGGCAGCGCATCGACCGGGACGCGGCGACGACGCTGCGCGCCGGCCGGCCGGGCCCCGCGGTGGCGGCGGCCGCAGCCGCCAGACTGGTCGTCGACGCGTGGCGGGTCGGGGCCGCACTCCAGGCGGCCGCCTGGGGCGGGCCCGGCCTGGAGGCGTTCGATGCCGTGGCGTGAAGACCTCCTGCCCCAGCGCATGGCTCGCGTCGCGGTGGTCGCGCCCGAGACGCGGTGGCGGCATGTGCTGCGCGAGGTCGCCGACGCCGGGGTGGTGGAGCCCGAGCTCTCTGATCGGGCCGCCTCCGCCGGGGATGTCGACGCGGACCGGGTGACCGGCGCGTCCGTCGCGGCCCAGGGGGTGCGGGCGATCGCGGGGTGGACCCCCGCGTCGGCGCTGCCCGCCCTGGCCGATCGGCTGGCTCCGCTCGGCGGCTCCGTCGTGGAGCTCGCCATCCCGCCCGGCAAGGAGCCTCCGACCCTGCTCGGTCCGGGCGCCCGGCGGAGCAGGCTGCGGCCCCTGGTCGACACCTACGCGGTGATCCCTTACCGCGACGTGGATCCGACGTGGTTCGCGGCCGCCGCCTACGTCGTGATGTTCGGGATGATGTTCGGCGACGTGGGTGACGGCGCGCTCGTGGTGGTCGCGGGGTTGTGGTTGCGGCACAGCGCCCACCGCCGCGTCGCGAGCGTGCGGCGGGCGTGGCCGCTCATCGTCGCCCTCGGTTTGTCCGCCGTGGCCTTCGGCGCGGTGTACGGGGAGCTCTTCGGCCCCATCGTCCCGGCCCTCTGGTTCCGCCCGCTCGACCAACCGACCCGGTTGCTGGCCCTCGGCGTCGGGGTTGGAGCAGGCCTCCTCGCGATCGCCTACGGCCTCGGTGTCGTCAACCGCTGGAGGGAGGGCGGCATCGGGCTGGCTCTGTACGCGCCGAGCGGCCTGGCTGGCGCCGGTCTGTTCCTCGGCTCCGCGTTGGTGGCCGCCGGCGTGCTGTCGGGGTGGGTGTGGCCATGGGCGGCGGGGCTCGTGGTCGTCGCGGTGGCGCTCGTGCTCGTCGCGATCGGGCTCCGGCTCGGGGCGGGGCCGGGCGGTGCGGGAGCCCTGCAGGCATCGGTCGAGCTGGTCGACGTCGTGATCCGCCTGGGATCCAACGTCGTGTCCTTCGCCAGACTCGCCGCCTTCGGGCTCACCCATGCGGCGCTCGGCGAGGTGGTGTGGGATGCGACGAGATCGCTCTGGGGTGCGAGGCCTTCCGCGGCGGCGGCCGTGGCGGTGTTCGTGATCGGTCATGCGGTGGCGTTCGCGTTGGAGGCGCTGGTGGCAGGGGTGCAGGCGCTGCGCCTCGAGTACTACGAGCTGTTCTCGCGGATCTTCGTGGCTGAAGGGCGCGCGTTCCGACCGTGGCACGAGCCGCAGCTGTACCCATCCGTGGAGGAGGAACCATGTTTGCCTGGCTGATCGCTGTCCCCGCCTTCGGCATCGTCAGCGCCCTGACCACCGGCGCGCTGCACCGCCGACCGCGCGCGTCGCTGCGCTGGCTGCGCTGGGCCAACGCCGGCCTGCTCGTGGGCGCAGGAGCGCTCCTGGTGGTGGCGCTCACGGGCGGCCCGAGCGGGGCGGCCACCTCGACCGCGGCCAGGTCCTCGAGCGCGTCGAGCGCGGCGCTGCTCGGTGCGGCCATCGCAGTGGCCGGGTCATCGCTCGGCGCGGCGATCGCGGTCGCCTACACCGGCTCCGCCGCACTGGCCGCGATCAGCGAACGGCCCGAGCTGTTCGGGCGCGCGATGGTGATCGTCGGTCTGGCCGAAGGCATCGCCATCTACGGCCTGATCGTCGCGGTGATCCTGATCGGCAAGGCGTGACCGGGTGCGGTCGTTCGTGAGGTCCCGGAGGTGAGCCGCATCGCCGTGCTCGGTGAACCCCCCCGGGTGAGCGGCTGGCTCCTGGCCGGCGCGCTGATCGTGACGGCCGTGGGACCCGACGATGTGCGCCGGGCGTGGGAGGCACTGCCCGACGACGTCGAGATCGTGGTGCTCACACCGGCAGCCGCCGAGGCGCTGGAGCCGACTGGCGACCACCGCATGCGGGTGGTGCTGCCGTGAACCTCGACGCCGTCCGCGACGCCCTGGTCGCCGACGCGCAGAGGGATGTTGCTGCGTTGCGGGCGGCGGCGGAGCAGGACGCACTCGCCGCGGTGGCCACTGCCGGTCGAGAGGCGCAGCGGTTGCTGGCGGTGGCTCGGGCGGAGGGGGAAGCCGAAGCTCGACGAGCGGTGGCGATCGAGCGGGCCCGCGCCCGGCGCCGGGCGCGCGAGGAGGTGCTTGCCGCCCGTCTCGCCGCCTACGACCGGCTTCGGGCGACGGCTCGGGCCGCCGCGCTCGAGCTGCGTCACGACCCCCGTTACCCGATGCTGCTCGATCAGCTCAGCCGTGCGGCGCGCGCCGAGCTCGGCGACGACGCGGAGGTGCTCGTCGACGACGATGCAGGCGGGGTGGTGGCCCGCGCCGGGAGCCGCTCGGTCGACTACCGACTCGGCGTGCTCGTCGATCGCGCCGTCCGGGCGATGGGGCCGCGGATCGAGGCGCTGTGGCGGTGACGCCGGACCGAGGAGGTGCGGCCGGCGTCGTCGGCACCGGGCGGGTGGTGCGGGTCAACGGACCCCTGGTCGATCTCCACGCCATGGGCGACGGCGTGGCGATGTTCGATGTCGTCGAGGTGGGCGCCGACGGCTTGCCCGGCGAGGTCGTCGCCATCGAAGGCACCACCGTGACCGCCCAGCTCTACGAGTACACGGGCGGGCTGGCCCCGGGCGCGCCGGCGAGGGGCCGCGGCGAGCCGCTGTCGGCGCGTCTCGGGCCCGGGCTGCTCGGTGGCGTGTTCGACGGGATCCTCCGCCCCTTGGCCGGCGCCCCGACATGGCTGCGCTCCGGTGCGAGCGGTGACCGACAGGCCGCGGACTTCCACTTCCGCCCGGCCCGGCACACCGGCGAGCGGGTTCGCTCAGGTGAGACGGTCGGCACCGCCACCGGCGCCTCCGGCATCGAGGAGGCCGTGGTCGCACCACCCGGGATCGCCGGCAGGGTCACCTGGATCGCCGACGAGCGGACCGTCAGCCCCGCGGGGATCGTGGCACGGGTGGAGGACACCGCGGTGGCGCTCACCGCCGCCTGGCCGGTGCGTCACGCCCGACCCTACGCCCGGCGCTTGGACGCGACCGCGCCACTGGTCACCGGCCAGCGGGTGCTCGACGTCCTGTTCCCTGTGGCCAAGGGCTCCACCGCGGCGGTGGTCGGCGGCTTCGGCACGGGCAAGACCGTGTTGTTGCAGCAGGTCGCCAAGTGGTGCGACGCCGACGTGATCGTCTACGTCGCCTGCGGGGAGCGGGGCAACGAGCTCGCCGACACGATCGACGAGCTCGAAGCGCTCGAGGATCCCCGCACGGGGCGACGGCTCACGGAGCGCACCGTCATCATCGCCAACACCTCGAACATGCCGGTCATGGCCCGCGAGGCCAGCATCTACACCGGTATGACGGTGGCCGAGCACTTCCGGGACCAGGGCCTCGACGCCGTGCTCATCGCGGACTCCACGTCGAGGTGGGCGGAGGCGCTGCGCGAATTCTCCTCACGCATGGGTGAGCTCCCCGCCGAGGAGGGCTTTCCGGCCAGCCTCGCCTCGGCCCTGGCCGCGTTCTACGAGCGGGCCGGCCGGGTCGAGACCCTCAGCGGCCGTGAGGGCTCGGTGACCGTCGTCGCTGCGGTCTCGCCCCCCGGCGGCGACCTGACCGAACCCGTCACCACCCACACGCAGCGCTTCGTGCGATCCCTGTGGACCCTGGACCGGGATCTCGCCCATGCCCGCCACTATCCGGCCGTCTCCTGGCGAGCCTCGTTCTCCCGGGACGTGCCGGTGCTCGCCGCCTGGCACGCCCGCCACGGCGACGCCGCTTGGGCCACCCGCCGTGCCAAGCTCCAGTCGCTGCTGGCGGAGGCGGACCACCTCACATCGGTGGCCGAGCTGGTGGGGGTCGCGGCGCTGCCGGGACGCGAACGGGTGGTGCTCCTGGCCGCCCGGCTCGCCCAGGACGCAGTGCTGCAGCAGAGCGCGCTCCGCCCCAACGACGAGTCGTGCAGCCTCTCCAAGCAGGCGGCGCTCGGCGAGGCGGTGCTCGCCGTCCGGGACCAGGCACAGGCGCTGGTCGACGAGGGGAGGCCAGCGACGCTCATCGAGGCCACCGATCTGGGCCCGCTGCTCCGGGCCGGCGCGGAGCTCGCACCCGACGACGCCGCTGGGGTGACCGCCCGCCAGCGAGCCGCACTCGCAGCCCTCGAGCAGCCATCATGAGCCACCTCCCACCAGTCGAGCACCACGACGTGCGCCGCGTGCAGGGCCCCCTGCTGGTCGTCGGCGGGGTCCACGGAGTCGGCTGGGACGAGTTCGGCGAGATCTGCCTCGACAACGGCCAGACCCGCCATGGCGTGGTGCTCGAGGTCGCCGGCGACACCGCCGTCGTGCAGGTCCTGGAGGGGACCGAAGGCGTCAACCCGGCCACCGCGACGGTTGCGTTCTCGGGCACCCCCCTGCGCATCCCGGTGGGCGAAGGATGGCTCGGGCGGACCTGCAACGGCCGGGGCGAGCCCGTCGACGGCGGTCCTCCGATCACCGGGGTCGAGCGCGCCGACGTCAACGGCGCTCCCCTCAACCCCGTCGAGCGGGCCACGCCCCGCGATCCCGTGCTCACCGGCGTCTCGATGATCGACGCGTTCACCACGTTGGTGCGCGGCCAGAAGCTCCCCATCTTTTCGGTCGGCGGCCTGCCGCACCTGGAGCTGGCTGCACACATCGCCGCCCAGGCGCACGCCGGCGGAGAGCCCTTCGCCGTCGTCTTCGCCGGCATGGGCATCACCCACGCCGACGCAGCCGCCGTGCGCGACACCCTCGAATCGCGCGCCGCCGGCGGCGAGCTGGCCATGCTCATCAACACCGCCGACGACCCGGTGGTCGAACGGATCCTCACACCCCGGCTGGCTCTGACCGTGGCCGAGCACCTGGCCTACGACGCGGGCCGCCACGTGCTCGTGATCATGGTCGACATGACGAGCTACTGCGAGGCGGTCCGCCAGGTCGGGGCGGCGCGCGGCGAGGTACCCGCCCGGCGCGGCTATCCCGGCTACCTCTACAGCGACCTCGCCTCGCTCTACGAGCGCTGCGGTCGCCTGCGGGGCCACCCCGGATCGGTCACCGAGATCCCGGTGCTCACCATGCCTGGTGGCGATCTCACCCATCCCGTCCCCGACCTGACCGGCTACATCACCGAAGGCCAGATCGTGCTCAGTCCGTCCCGTCAGGCCCTCGGGGTGTACCCGCCGATCGATCCCCTTTCCTCCCTGTCCCGGCTCATGCGACGTGGCGCAGGACCGGGGCGCACCCGTGACGACCACCTCGACCTCGCCGCTCAGGCACTGGCGCTGCTGGCCCGCGCCCGGGACGTCACCGAGCTGGCCGACCTGCTCGGCTCCGAGGCCCTGTCGGAGACGGAACGTCGCTACCTCGCGTTCTCCGACGCATTCGACCGCTGCCTCACCCAGGGACCCGATGAGGACCGCGGCCTCGACGACACCCTCGAGCGGACGTGGCGAGCCGTGTCGGTCCTGCCCCGACGTGAGCTCACCATGCTCTCCGCCGACCTCCTCGACGAGCACAGCCACGGTGGCGGCGGCGGAGACCCGGCCGGCGGTCCCGATCCCCTACCGGAGGGACCCCGTGCCGGGGCGACCGCCCCCCGGTAGAGCGGGCCGGGTCTGGCTCGTCGAGCGGGCCGACGTGGCGCGCCGCGCCGCCGAGCTGCTCGACCACAAGCAGCAGCTGCTGCGCGGCGAGCAACGTCGGCTCAGCGCGCTCGCCGAGCGAACCGGCGAGCAATGGCGCGAGCTCGCCGCCGAGGCGGACAGCTGGTGCGCACGGGCGCTGGTCGCCGGCGGAGGCGACGACCTGCGCCGTGGCGCGATCGGCGCGCGCGACGCGCACGCCCAGCTGACCTGGACGACCCAGGCCGGCGTCACCTACCCGAGCACCGCGCGCACCGAGCTGCCCCCCCTACCGGTGCTCGGTGCCAACGTCGCGCTCACACGCGCCGCTGACGCGTACCGGAGGGCACTGGACGCGGCCGTCCGCCATGCCGCGGCGTCGGCTGCCGCCGCGCTGGTGACCACCGAGCTGACCGGTACGACCCGCCGGCTCCGGGCGATCCGCGAGCGCTGGCTGCCCGACCTCCGAGCGCAGCTCGACCAGCTGGATCTGCGCGTCGACGAAAACGAACGAGAAGAGATCACCCGCCTGCGCTGGGCTCGACCAGGTCCGGGCGCGTCACCGGAGGACCACCCATGAGCTATCAGCGCATCCTCGTCGCCGTCGACGATTCGCCCGCTGGCTTCGAAGCCGCCCGCGTCGCGGTGAGCCTCGCGGCGGGATGGGCGAGCGTGCTGCGAGCCATCACCGTCCTCCGGGATCACGCCGTGGCCAGCACCATCGGCGGCCCGCAGAACGACACCGGGCGACGACTCGCGGCCGGCGGCAGGGCGGTGCTCGACTGGGTGGCCGATCTGGCCGCATCCAGGAACGTTCGCTGTGACACGGTGGCGCGGACGGGCGAGCCGTTCCGCCGGATCCTCGAAGAGGCTGACAACTGGGACGCGCAACTCGTCGTCATGGGCCGCTCCGACCGGCGCGGCCCGTCATCGCCTTACCTCGGGAGCGAGACCGCCCACGTCCTCGAGTTCAGCGACCGACCGGTCCTCGTCGTCCCACGCACCCAAGCCCAAGCCCATCCCTGAGCGGCTTGACGCCGCTGTCGGAGGCGGCGAGGCACTCTCGGTGCTCAGGTGGCGGCACGCGCGCCGAAGTAGTCGAGCAGTGCGCGCTCCTCGTCGTCGGTCAGGTGGTGCCGGTCCTTGACCGCCGGTGCGCCGTGCACGGCATGTCCGACCCACCGCCTGAGCGGGTCCGAACCGAGCATGTCATCACGGGGTGCGGAACGGGATTCAGTCCTCTACCCGGAACCCGACCTTCATGCTCACCTGGAAGGCTGCTACGTCGCCGTCTTGCACGGAGCCCCGCACCTCCGTGACCTCGAACCAGTCGACGTGGCGGATCGTCTGCGCAGCCCGGGCGAGTCCGTTGCGGATCGCCGCATCGATGCTGTCTGCTGACGTGCCCACGATCTCGGTGAGCCGATACGTGGGCTGATCGTCGTTGGCCACGAGCACCTCCGTGTCTGGAACTCCTCGTCGCGTGCCTCTGGTCTGGCCCGAGGCGAGCGCCGCGGAGCGGTCATGAGACCCGAGGCTACGCCAGACCGCGTCGCGAAGCGGGCATGATGCCTCGAGGGCTGGACAAGATGGAGAGATGGCGGACTGTGTCGTCGTGGTCCTCGACGGCGAGATCGCGGCCGCGATCGTGGCCCTGTGGGCTGATCTCGGGCGCCGGTGGGGGATGGGGCGCTCCCATGCCGTCGGGGGTCCCCACCTGACGCTTGCGATCCTCCAGGGTGACCGCGGCAGCGATGCGTTGCGGGCATCGCTCGCCACGCGCACCAGGGAATGGACGCCGTTCCGGGTCACCGGCGCCGGCTACGGCGTCTTCGTCGGCCACGGTCTGGAGTCGCCCGTCCTGCATCTCGCCATCACCCGCACCCCGGGGCTCAGCGCCTTGCACGAAGCGGTGCTGCACGAAGTCGCCGCTGCCGGACTTCACGTCGACGGACAGTCCCTGCCCGAGTACTGGCGCCCGCATGTCACCCTCGCCGACACTGGCCTGACGCCCGAGTCGCTGGGCGAAGCGATGCGCTCCCTCGTCGAGCGGGGCCCCCGGCACTGGACGCTGGACGTCAACAACGTCGCCGTGATCACCGACGGGGGCCACGTCGCGCTCCAGCTGCCTTTGCAGGGCCTCGGATGAGTCGCCGGCGAGAGGCCGCCGCGACCGCTTCGAGTCGCGCTAGTGGTCCGTCCCGGCTCTGACGACCACCACCGGGCAGGGCGCGTGCTGCACGACGTGGCTGCTCACCGAGCCGAGCAGCATCCCGGCGAAGCCACCATGGCCCCGGGAACCCACCACGAGCAGGTCTGCGCCCTTGGCTCTTTCCAGCAGCACGTCGACCGGGTGGCCCTCTTCGACCGTGGTGCGCAGGGGAACCGGGTGGTCCTGATCGACCGCCCGGGCGAGGACTGCGTCCATCGTCTCCCGGGCCGCGTGCTCCAGGTCCGCGGGCGCGATCGCAGGCAAGGTTGCCGTGCCATAGGTGGTGAGACCCACCGTTGGGAAGCTCCAGACGTGGACGACCTCGACGGTGGCCTGCCGGAGGCGGGCCTCTGCCAACGCCCAGGCCAGCGCCTCCTTCGAGGCCGGAGAGCCGTCAACCCCGACGACGATCCGCCCGTCCCCAAGCTGCGTCATCGCACCCACCTCCCGCGTGGCCACGCTTCGACCTTGCGCTGAACCTATGCGGCGCCCGGTGCATGAGCCAGGGCCAAAGGGCACCTCGTCGTTGCTGGTGGGCTGGATGCTCGCGGCGCAGCCCTGTGCCCCGGGTGTGGAGCATCCGAGGGCCGTGGTGACGGCGTCGAAGGTCTCGCTGAGCCACGAAGAGGAGGTCCTTGCCGAGGCGCGCCGGCGCGCCGATCGGCGCGCGTTGTCGGCGTACGTCAACGAGGCGTTGCGACGTCGTCTGCCGTACGATCGAGTCGTGGACCAAATCGAGGCTGGCCGTGGTCGAGATCTGACGATGAAGGCGCCCGGAGCCGCCACGATCATCGGTTTCCATCACGTGAGGGTGCCGGTCTCAGATGTTCTGACAAGTCGCGATTGGTACATGGACATCCTCGATCTCGGGCCCCTGCTCGTCGTCGAGGAAGAGGACCGGATCAGGGGCGTGGCGTTGGAGCATCCGAGCGGGGTCGTCATCGGGCTGCACCAGGACCGGGAGCGGGCCCGCGCGCTTCGCGGGTTCGTGCTCATCGGGCTCAGCGTCCCCGATGTGGCTGCCTGGGTGCGTCGCCTCGACCAACGATGCGTGGCGCACGGCCCGCCGGGTCAGGGTCACCTCGGCCGCTACGTCCGGGTGGCCGATCCTGACGGGATCCTCATCGAGCTGCACACACCGGCCCAGCCCAGCGCCGGCGAGGCTTGAGAGCGACCGTGGTGGGAGGCCCGCCACCACAGGGCGGTACGGGGCGACGGCGGTTTGGCGTTGGGCCGACGTTGGTGCGGGGGAGCGGAGTCGCTCGCCTGGGAGGAAGGGGAGTGGACATGTCTGCGACGAGCGCGGCGACGGGGAACGAGACCCACATCGACGCGCTGAGCCACGTGTTCTCCGACCGGACCATGCAATGGACTGGTTCCTGGCCGGCCACGTCGAGCTCCTGGTCAAGCGCGGCATCCACCTCGTCGGGCACCTGATGCTCGAGGAGATGGCTGACGACGAGTGCTGGGAGTGCCTCTTCGTCGTGGCGCTCCTCCCGGTGGTCGGCGCCGCCGGGAGCCCGGTCAACCCCATCGCCATCGGCTGAGTCGAGCGCGGCCGACGGTAGTTGGTCGGACGTACTCGATCTCGCGGGAGCCGGCGGTCCGCGCTCGTATCCTCGCGCCGTGGCATACAACCTCAAGAAGTTCAACAAGGTGTCGTCCACGCTGGAGCCCGGCGAGTCCTTCCTCGCCGGTGCGCCGGCGTTGCCGCCCGGCGGTGTCGGTCGCTCCATGGTGGGCGGCGCGCTCGGCGGCGCGGTGGGTGTGATCGCCGCAGGGAGCGGGTCCGCCACCGCGGGGGCCTTCGAGCTGCCTGGCCGCTTCACGCTCGCGCTGACCGACCGCCGGATCATGGTCTTCAAGCCGGATCCGTGGCTCGGCCGGCCCAAGAAGCTCGTCGGCTCGATCCCACTCGCGGACGTCGCTGGGGCAGCGTTCACCGAGTCGGGCGCCGTGTCCAAGCGGGCAGCCGTGTCGCTGCGCAACGGGACGTCACTCGACGTCGAGGTGCAAAAGGGCATCGGCCGCGCCTGGATGGAGCACTTCATCGAGCAGGTCAACGCCCGCATCGCCGCCTGACGCCGATCGGCCCGGCCGGCGGACGCCGCTGGCTCAGAAACCGCCGGCCCGCTCCCGGGCTTCGCTGGCGAGCGAGCGCGCCGTGAACGGCTCGTAGCGGCCGGTCCCGGTGGGGACGACCGCGACCCGTCGCAACGTGCGGGCGCCGTCGTCGGCGCGCTCGGGCCTGCCGTGCTGCAGGGCGAGGTTGTCCCACACCACCAGGTCGCCGACCTGCCAGTGGTGCGCGTAGAGGTTGTCCTCGCCGTAGAGGACGCCGTGGGCCTCGTCCCGCAGAGCTTCGCTGTCCGCCCGCTCCCAGCCGACGATGCGGTCCATGAGCAGCTCGTCGACCATCAGGACCGGCCGGCCGCTGACGGCGTCGTCGAAGACCACCGGGTGCACGGCTCGGGGTGAACCAGCCGGAGCGCTCTCCTCCGAGTAGCGCTCATAGCCGCCGGCGAAGCCGCTCACGAACACGGCTCGCTCGCCGCGGAGGCGGTCGCGCGTCGCCGGCGCGAGGCGCTGGAACGCTCGGGACGCATCGGCGAAGACCGTCGGCGACGGTTGGTCCGGGACCTCCAGCGCGTACAGTGACAGCACCGAGATCGGCGGCGTGGCAAAGGTGCAATCCGAGTGGAAGAGCAGCCGGCGCTCGGACCCGAGGACCCCGTCGGGGCGCGTGTTGGAGACGAACACGTGGCGGCCGCCGTCGCCGCGCTCGTCGAGCACCTGGCCGAAGTGGCTGAGCAGCGCCACCTGCGCCTCGGCATCGAGCCCCGGGGCGCGGACCACGAGGAGGAGGTGCTCGGCCAGCAGGGAGCGGAGTCGAGCCGACACCTCGTCGGTCAGCGGGCCCGATCCATCGAGGCCCCGCACCTGCACGCCGAAGGGCGCATCGAGCCGTGTGACCTCCACGACGCGGATGTTAGCGGGGACCTGCGGGTCGGCCGCGTCGTCGCCGAAACGCCCGTGGCACCCCCTTCCGGCAATGCGCGCAAGCGTGCTTGACCGCACCGCAGACCCATGAGACCGTGCTCGCAGGGTCGGATCAGGTGGCTCTCCCTGGACCGGCCTCGGGCTGCACCCGAGACGCAGCTGGAAGGAACGGCGGCCCGATCAAAGGGGCTCTGGCCGCCGTTCCTTCGCAACCCCCGCTGCCCGTTATCGTCCCGTCTCGTCGGAGACGGATCGAGGCACACATGAGGACCGAACCCCTGGCGGGGACGCTCGGAGCCCGCTTCGTCGGCGCTCCACCGGCGCTGACCCGGCGCCGCGTGCGGACCCTGCCGATGCGGCTCGTGGTTGCGGCCGTGTGTGCCGCCGCGGTGGCCTGCACGCCGACGAGGCCGGCTGCGGTCCACCCGCTCGGGGCGGCGAACGCCGGGCCCGGCTCGCGCTCACCATCGAGCGGGACCCCGACGTCGACCGCCCGCCCGCCCCCGTCGGCGACGTCATCGGTCGGGACGACGGGCAGCCCGCTCCCGTCAACGAGCTTGGCGCCACCGCCGACGACTGCGGCGCCGCCCCCCGGCCCCGTAC
>Ga0209698_10001357_pt1 | contig 28206 bp, 18 predicted proteins | sample LitLauG_LLR_2012_FD_187203 | JGI IMG/M metagenome (GOLD analysis project Ga0209698, IMG submission 187203) | Freshwater sediment microbial communities from Pennsylvania, USA - Little Laurel Run_MetaG_LLR_2012 (SPAdes) (version 2) | ecosystem: Environmental > Aquatic > Freshwater > Creek >... | reverse complement strand
CCAGCACCAACAAATATTTCAAAGCCAACATCGAAGTACCCCTTTCTTCCTTTCTCCGGAGCCCAAGTCGCGTTAGGCCTCTGCCTACGCTCTTCGGTTCCAGCCGGCCCAGCGCAGCGGCGGAGCGGTGACCGCCAACTCCGCCGCCAACGTTGGGCCGGGCAAATCTTCTGTAGCTCAGGCCGGAATTTATCCCGACCGGGTCGGGAGGCATGAGGCTTTTCCGCTTCGGTCACGTAGCGGCCGCCTTCCGAGGCGGGCCTTCTTCCGCTAAGCCCCACTCACCTCGAAATCGAATACGCCCGAGCCAGTTGCGCCGTCCCACGCGCCAACTCCGTCCGCACGGGAATCCTCCACGCCGTTGCCGGCCGCATCATCAAAAACGCCGCCTTCAAACACAACCAATGCAGCCCCGCAGCGGCAGCCAACGCAAACATCGTGGTAATGACAAGCGTTGCAAATTGCAGCATGGCGATCATGACGTGCCTCCCGACCTGCGACTTCAGGAATGGCACACCAGAGGCCAAGTTTTATGTGATTGAAAATAGGGAAGTTAACATCCGGTGAGCTCGGTGAAATTGTGGCGGGTTAGACACGTTGTGGGTGACGGGGCACTATATCGAGGCAGAAGATGCTGTCGCCGTCACAACCACATGGTCAGGTCTTCAAACACCCGGGACGTAGGCTTGGTACGGACGTCGTCAGGGCTACCTACCAGCTCCAGGGCGGTCTCCATCGAAACCCGGCCCAATTGCCGGTAACTTTCAAATTGTGATTCATCAAACCACTGATTTGCGGTGGACTGATGGGGAAAGGCCGGGTGAAGCGTCCGGTAGTTCTGGATGTCAACCGGATCGCCACTGGTCAATGTGGGTTTGAAATAAATGAGGATGCCTTTTTCCAGCGTCGCGTCAATAAGGTCGTAACGAATGACTCCCGTAGCAGCGTGAGCTTCGGAAAATTTCTTGTCCTTGTCCAACTCCAATCCAGCAAGGTCCATCTCGATCTCAATGCCAAAGTCCGTCCGGCATTTGCGAATAGCGTTCGCCAAATCATCGAAACTGTGCTCCTGATCAGCGCCAGCGTCACCTACGATGATGTACTTGCAGCGCCTCCGCACCAGCTCGTACAAACCAAGATTCTCGAAATGAAATCCGTCTGAAAGATTCACATAGCGGCTTCGATCGCTGGTAAGGGCAAACAGCTCCATGAGCAGATAGAACATCCCGAACAATGGCGTCGCGCGCCCTTGCGCTTTGGGATGTCGCGGATTCCCCAGCCACCAGCCCAGCCTCACGTTGAACACGGTTAAGAGAAATGCCAACGCCGAGGAGGTGTGAAAGCCCATATTGGGGTTCACCGCCGCGCCCGAGGTCGCCAGAGCCGTTCCCAGATACACGCCGTCCGGAGGATATGCATAGCCGCCAGTCTTTTGATAGCCGTTGGGTTCCTCCGTGTTCCCATCGTGACCTGCGCCATTAAGCCCGTTTTCCTCCATAGGGCTTTGTTCCTGGAACTCATATCCGCAATACCTCGGCGTGAAGATAAAGGATTCTCCTTTGCGCTCCTGCCAGGCAAGTCGTTCTCCGTGAGTAACTGTCAAAGTGCAGTTCAGGATGGGATACGGTCCCGCATATTCTTTGCCCTTATAAGGGGGCGCGTTCACCGAAAAATCCTTCAACAGCGTGTCGTCTTTCGGATCGAAGCCGGTAAATTGCTGCGGTTTTCGATCGTCATTGGAAGCCCCCAAATAGCAGCGCACCAAACGATTACGATAGAACAAGTGCATTGAGAATTCGTTGATATCCACCCGGGCGCTAAGAACAAGTGCGATTAGGGCGAGGCTCAGCGAAGCGCACAACAACCAGACCCACCCAGGCATCGCCCAGTGTGGATCGGCAGATTGCTTGACCTCGACCCAGAACTCTTCCTTGATCTTCTCCGCATCGAACGGTGGCTTCGCTGAATACGTCAGTTTGAAGTCTGTCAGGGTGGCGGCCGAGTCTCGCGCGACTAATTGCAATTCCCCGGACACGTGGGCGCTCTGTTCCACAGCACCACCTGGGCTAGGTTCTTTTGTGCTGGCGCTCGCTATCCGATGGACGCCCCAAGAAAGAGCAACAAGCAGCCCGACAACAAAAACAAATGGCGCGATCTTCGCCACTATCTCCAGCTTGGAGTTGGTACCGCTGGTTCCTGAGGTTGACCCGCTCTTGCCAGCCAGCAGTCCGCCCACCGTGCTCACAATCCAGCCGCCGATCAGCGCCACCTTGGTTTTCACGTAGCCGCCCAGCAGACCAACGCCCAACGGAGCGTAGATTCCTAACCCAAAAAGCCCCGCGCCCGTGAGGCAACAGATCAGGAGCCAACCCGTCATCCTCGCCCACCACTCCCGCTTTTGATTGTTGAACTTCAGCGACATCAGTCCGATATGCAACACGCCGGTGAGCAAAAGAGCTCCAACGAGAAGCAGTGTTCCCCAGCACGCCACCTTTGCGATTCCCCAAACGGGAGGAGCAGGCAGACACGGAACCAAGGGCCCCCAAGCCGAAAATTTTCGCGCGATCCAACCCGTAAGCACTCCACCAAGCCCGCCGGCGACGAACGCAAACCCTGCAAGCCAGCACCCATCTATTGCTTCTTGCCGCCATGCCGCTGCAGGCCGTACTCCTATTACGACCCCAAGCCAGAGTCCGCTCAAGACCAAGCCCAATAATCTGACAAGCCCGAATGCCATACATCCCCACAGAGCCCAAGAACCCCAACCCACCGCACCCAAGTTCGGAGCTTCCAGCCACAGAGCGATGGAGCCCAAAGCCGCAGCCACGAATAGCGGCGCGACCACAAGAAGGAGGACCCCCTTCTGCTTCGTTAGAGGGTTCTCAAGCAAATCGGGAAAAGTGTGCGAAGCGATATTCCACGTTGCCGTCGTGATGGCCAGCACCAAAAGCGCCCCAATGCCCAATATCAGGCACCAATGAGTGCTCCCGGATGACTTTAGTGTGTAGTTGGCAATCTCTAGAAGGACCGCTTCCCAAAACCTCGGCAGCAGCAACACGGCGGAAAGGAAGAGCACGAGGATCGTCAGATTCAGAAGGAGATTGCGCAGATAGGACGCAACAGCTTCCCATACGTCCGCGCTCAGCGCCCCCAGCCGCGGTGTCAGGTAGTTGCTGTAGGCACGCAGAAAGTTGATCGGCAGCGCTTCCGTGTATGTGCCGTTCGCCGGCGGTTGTTCCGCCGGTTCCATCAAGGGTGGAGGCAGCGGATTGAGAGGACCCGTGGGTGGACTCGAGGCCAGACCCCGGATCGCATCCTTAAGTCCCCAGCGCCGAATCCAGGAGACCAGCCAACTCCCGATGTAGCCGCCTCCGGAAACGGTCGAAACATAGTCGATCCGCTGAAGCAGGTTGTATCGCGCGAGACCTTGCAGGATTCCCAGATTGAAAGTGGCGCTCCGAATCCCTCCGCCCGAAAACGCCAGCCCAACGTGCTCTTGGTCTTCCGGCGCGGGCATTTGGTGTTTTTCTTTGGCAAACAAGTCGTGGCGGCGGATTCGAGCTTCTCTTAGCTCTTCCTGCTCTGCGGTCCTAACGTCGTCAAAGTTTGGCATGATGGCCTTCTTTAGAACTGGATACAGTACACGCCACCAGACTCGGACACCGTGATGCGAGCACCATACACCGGTTAAGTATCTCTTGACAAACCATGCGTGAGCGCATATTAGAATTGCATAAACTCTCCCCAGGTCCCTGCGCCTCCTTCATCACGGCGATGTGTCAGGATCTGAGCGCCCAAAACATGGGGGATCCCTATGAATGCCATTCCCGGACCTCGACAATTAGTGTCGCTGACATGGACTACCGTTTCAGCAGGAGTCGCACTTCTATTAACACTGGCGCCAGGCTTATTGGCCCAGTTGCCGAACGACGCGAACCGCGTTTCTCTCGAGGCCAAGATCTCGGCTTTACAGCCTCTGGCTTGTGCAGCGCCCGGCGCTCCTGCGGATCCCCAGGTAGCGGCCTTGAAGACGGTTCTGGATGCATACACGGGCCAATACGATGCGGTATTGACGCCGCAAATCGCTGCGCTCACGGCCCACACGGTACCGAACCTCAGCACCGATGATCAGGATATGATCGCCGCAGCCCGCGCGAGAAAGAAGGCGGCCCTCGCGAATATTTGCGCGGCTGGTGCGATCGCCTTGTTTGCTCCCCCTGCTGCTGGAGCTGCAAAGCCAGCCACGCCACCAGCGGCCCTCGCTGATAAGTTTGATATCACTCCCTCGGTGGTGCGGGCCAGCGATCAAGCAGTGGAAGTATCTGAACAGGCAGTCACCTCGGTCACGCTTAAGAACAACAACGACGGGGAAGTCCGGCTGGGTGCTGCGCAAGTCTGCTTGGAGGACACGAGCGGATGCCACCCGCAGGGCGAGGCCTTCCAGGTCGCCGACGGCACTGACAAGTGTAAAAACCCTTTGGCTAAGAGCGATCAGTGCGCGCTCAAGATTGTGTTCACACCACATCGTTCGTATAACTACAACCAGTGGCTGAAGTTGCCTTTCGTGGACGGTGGCGGGCAGCCCGCGAAGAAAGCTGACGGAACGCCAGAACCACCCCTCATGATTCCGCTCCAAGGCGCGGGGTTCGTTGCGGATATGGCTCGTGTGGAAGCCACTAAGTCGAACGCAAACAATCCGTCATTGCGATCGGTTTTGGGTCTTGATATCTCAGGAGCAACGGCAACAGACACGCAGCAAAAATACTTTGTGGACTTCGCGTTAAATGCACCAGTGTCGCGGGCCGGCTACACGGTCTGCACAAACCAATGGGGAGAACCACTCACAAATCGCCGTGGAGTTGTCCAGAAAAGAAACAAATCAGTCGCCACTCTTACAGCTATATCTCGCAGCGAAAGTCTGGCAACCGTCACAACAAAAGATCCGCACTACTTTGTGGTGGGCGACGAAGTAATTCTCGAAAAGGCTGGCGAAACATTTAGCGGCGTTTTCAAGATCGTGAGTACCCCGGATCCAAAGACCTTTGTCTTGGATCAGCACGGATCAGATGTGCAAACTACCGCCGCCACGGGAACTGCGGAATTGGTCGATAAGGTTCCCAAGGGCACGATGATTCGGGGCGACAAAGCGTACGATCAGTGCCAGATGTTGCGGAGTGCGGAAGAAAGGGCCCAGCACGTACGTTATTCATGGAAGGACATTAACGCCGACCCACTCGAGACTCGCTTATGGTGGTTTTTCAATCCCAGGATCACCAGCATTCCCCAGCCGGCGACAGCGCTTTCCAGCCTCAATGTTCAGGGTTTCACGGATATTTTTTCCGCGAAGAAGACCGATTTGGTTCAAGGCGTGGATGTTCAAGGCGGTTTCGAATACATGTTGATTAAACCACGGGATGGGCGGGCGTTCTTCGGCTCTTTTAAGAACACCAAGTCGCGGCTTGGGCTTGCCTGGGTCGTGGGTGCCGGTTTTGCATCGCCTTTCTCCGGTTCAGGGACTAATCCGACAGTATTTACCCTCGATCCTAAAAGCCCACTGCGCCATCAGTTCCAGGCCTCGGGCACCCAGTTTTGTGGGGCAGCTCCAGCGCCTTCGCCTTGCGACATTCCAGCCAGCTTTACGAACATAGCTTTTGTGAATCAAGAGCGCTCTCGCTTCTTTCGCAAGTACTATTCAGGCCTTCGCTTGAAGACCTACCACTTCAGCAAAGCCTTTAATAGCTCAGATTGCAATCCCGGCTACAAAAACGAATGCGAAGGCGTGTATAACGCTTACCCGGGCATATTGGATCTTACTGTGGCGCAAGACGAGCAAGTTACTGGTGGACACCTCTCGCGCTGGCTGCTGCGCCTCGATGTGACGTACCCTCTCCCTTTCCTGACAGGTGCTTATGCCTTCGGAGGAGTAAATTCCGCCTTCAAGAAAAATCAGAATACGGATCCTGTGTTTCTGCCGCCCACATCCGGCACGGCCATCAGCGATCCATCCGTGTTTCAGGTGAAGGTCCCTCTGCGCGATCGTGATACCTACCGGTTGGGGATCGGTTTTGACCTCCTTCAGATAATCACCCAAGCCAAACAAGGCAACAACAAGAACCCCGCAGGGGCTGGAACGTCGGGGACGGCTCCTACGACTCCAGCAGCGACGGAAACCAAGCCGAAATGAAGGGCCGGTAGTTGAGACTCACCTAGTCATAACCTTGAATGCAACGATTGCACTCGGTCGGGCCCTGAATCCTCGGTACATTGCCTCGACTTATCTCCTTTGCTTGGCACTCTTACGAAAACACCGGGGGTGTGGCAGTATTCTTCCCATTTTGGAATGCGCCCGCGTAAGCCTCACTTTTCGCTGGTGCCACGATTCTCCCTGCCCCGCTTCCATCCGCTTCCTGTGCTACGCTAACTGTGAGACCCGTCATGAATCGCGGATTAGGTTTACGCATCGGCAAAGTTCTTGGCATTCCCATCTATCTTCACTCCACTTGGGTCTTCATTTTTGCCGCCATCACTTACATCATTGCCGATCAGTTCAAGCAGGAACATCCGGCTTGGACGGGCACGCAGCATTGGGCCGTAGGCGTACTGACCAGCCTGCTCTTCTTTGCTTCGGTTCTCTTCCACGAACTTTCGCACAGCGTTGTGGCACAGCATTACAAGATTCGCGTCGTCTCCATCACTCTTTTTCTGTTCGGCGGCTTGGCGCGCATCGAGCGCGATCCTTCCAAGGCCATTCAGGAATTCAACATCGCCATTGCCGGCCCCCTGGCGAGTGGTTTGCTCGCCGTCGGATTTTTTGGCTTGACGCTTCTCTTCCCCTATAGCCAGACGGTCGGAGCATTGGCCACGTGGCTATGGAAGACGAATAGGCTGCTGGCCCTATTCAATCTCCTGCCGGGATTTCCTCTGGATGGTGGAAGAATTTTCCGCGCCCTTGTTTGGGGCGCGACCAAAAATTTTGACAAGGCCACCCGAGTGGCCGGCGCCAGCGGCAAAATTATCGCCTACGCGATGATCCTCTTAGGCGCCTATGGTGTTTTTAACGGCTTTGTTCAAGACGGGCTCTGGACTGCTTTCATCGGCTGGTTCATTTTGAACGCCGCGCAGGAGAGCGTCGCTCAAGTGGCCGTCCGGGAAACTCTGGCGGGCCTCAGCGCCGCCGATGTCATGAGCAAGGAAGTTCCCATTATTCCCGGGCACATCACTCTGGAAGAGTACAGCGGCGAAGTGCTGCGCACCGGCCGCCGCGTCCATCTGGTGGTCAACGACGATCGTTTTGTCGGCATGATGAATGTTCATACGCTGAATTCCGTCCCGCGCGACGAATGGGCCCACAATTCCGTGCAGGCAGCGATGATCCCGCGCGAAAAAATTCTCTGGACGTCGCCGGAAGAACCGCTTCTCCGGTTGCTCGAGCGGCTCTTGAGCGCCGATGTGAATCAAATGCCGGTCGTGACCGGTGTCGACGACGGCGCGCCGCAAATTGTTGGCATCGTCACGCGCGATTCCATCCTCCGCGTGATGCAAACCCGTTCCGAGCTCGGCCCGCTTGCCACAAGCAGGTAGTTGACTGAGTGCCAGATGGCGTTTCCATGCTTTGATTTGCTTTTAGATGAAGGAAATCGCTAGTCCGCGATGGCGGATTGTCGCCCGCTGAAAGGAGTCTCTGCGGCACTTTTTTCCCGTGACTCGAGCGTCACACGGACTCCGTGCCGCGGTCGCAGAGTGATCGAAGCCAGCGGCACTACCGGATGCCCCGCCACGAGCCTGAGCCGAAACTTTCGCGCGATCGTCGCCAAAATCAGCGTGGCTTCCATCAGCGCAAATGTATTCCCGATGCACTGGCGCGGCCCGCCGCCGAACGGGAAATACGCAAATTTCGGCAGTCGCTTTAGTAAATCGCCTTCCCAGCGTTGCGGCCGGAATTCTTCCGGCGCATCGTACCAGCGCGGGTCGCGATGCACCACCCACTGTGCCATAGCTACGCCCATTCCCTTTGTCAAAGGATAGCCGGCAATTTCATGATCTTCGACGGCCAGCCGCGCCATGCCCCACGCCGCCGGATACAGCCGGAGGGCTTCGGTGATAACGTGTCCGGTGTAAACGAGATTCGGCAGATCATCGAGAGACGGCGCGCGATCGCCGAGGACGGTGTCCAATTCCGCGTGCAGTTTTTTTTCCACGGCAGGATTCTGGGCGAGCAGCCACCACGTCCAGGAAAGGGTGCTGGCCGTTGTTTCGTGGCCGGCTAGAAACAAAGTGATGGTTTCATCGCGAAGCTGCCGGTCCGTCATTTTTGAGCCGTCTTCGTCCTGCGCGGCGAGCAGCATCGAGAGCAAATCACCGGCATCACGGCCGGAGGCACGCCGCCCTGCGATGATGCGGTAAAGAATTTTTTCGATTTGCACGACTTCGCGTTTCATGCGCAAATTCGCAGGGGTCGGAAGCCAGTGCGGGACGAAAATAGTGCGGCGGAAATTTGCGCCGATTTCGAGAAGTTGTTCCAATGATTTCCCGACGTCTTGCGCGTCGCGTTCGACGTCGGCGTCGAACAAAGTTTTTCCTACGATCTGCAGCGTTAGTCGCATCATTTCTTGATGCGCGTCGCGCTCTTGCCCGCTTTTCCAATCCTTCAGCAATCGCTCGGTGTACTCGACCATCGTCGTCGCGTATGAGTTGATTCGAGCACGGTGAAACGCGGGTTGCGCGAGCCGCCGCTGGCGGAGCCAGAAATCGCCTTCGCTGGTCAGCAGGCCGTCGCCAACCACGTGGCGGTTCGCGCGCAGTACTCTGCCCTTGGAGTATTTGCGCGCGTTGGTGACCAGCACTTCTTCGATCAAATCGGGATGATTAATGAAAATTGTCTTGAAATTCAGGACGCGGAGTCCTGCGATGTCGCCGAATTTGCGCGCGACCATTGTGAAATATTCCAGCGGACTATTGTTTAAAGGCCCGAGCGACCACCGCTTGAGCCCTTCGGAGGGGCCAGGGGGGAATTCCTTGCGAGTCGCGCGCGACATCTATCAATGCTAAGCTCAGGCCCGCGGAGCGTCAACGCGGCGTGCCTGCGAAGCGCTCAGGCTTCCCGCGGGACCGGAGTGTCCGGATTCGAAAGCCGCCGCTACGGAAATCAACCGTCACCTTGAAAAATCCCGCGGCCATCAAACTCGCAAACACCGACGCTGGGACCACGGGCACAAACGTGCTCCGAATGTGTCCGACACGGTGCAGCCAACTATCCTGAATTTCAAAGGCAAGAAAGACACCGCCCGGCCGGAGAACGCGTGCAATTTCAGCCAGTGCCCTGTTCTGCAACTCGGCGGAACGCAAATGGTGGAGCGTGAGGATGGCGATAGCGGAAGAAAACGTGGCGTCTGCGAACGGTAGCGTCGCCGCATCGCCTTGAATGACCGCCGCATTGGAACCGTTCACACGAGCGCCAAGTTTCGCAGCAAACGCGTGGTCGTACTCGAGACTCGTCACGCGCGGTGACCGCAGCGCCAGTTCCTGCGTTGCCGCGCCCGGGCCTGCGCCCAACTCCAGCACGTGATCACCAATCTCCGATCCCTGCAGCATCCACGGGAGGAGCTGCCGCCGTGTCAGATAGCGCCAATACACTGACCCGCAAAACCAGGTTTCGAATCGATTCATCGATGACTCAGAAGACTCCGTGGGCTCTCTACTCTACCGCGGACGCGCGAGACTAGTGAAGCATTGTACGTATTTGACGGAGTGAAGAAGCGAATTGATCGGCATTATAAGATGAGGGATTCTCAAGTTGCTGAAAGAGACCGTTGATGGCGGCGCGGACTTCGGCGGCGTTCGGGGGCTTTGCGTCCTTGCTATAGGCGATGTAGAGGGAGTCCAGCGCCATGGCGGCTTGTTCCGCGGCGCGCTCGTCCGCTAGCGCAATATTTTCCGCATCATCGAGAATACGCTGCAACATGCGCAGTGCGACTGCTTGATCGTATTGCATGGTTGCGAGCCGCTCCGCAATTCGCTGAGCCAGCGGCGCCGCGGCCGAAGCGGCGGATGCTACTGCATTGCGATCCGGGTTGAGTTTGCTCATCTCATCGGAAACAGCAAGGAGTTGGCGATCAAGATCCATCGCATTCGCAGAGTCAATTTGCTTCGCCAGCAGACGGAATACCACATAACGCGAACTGTTCCATGCAGGATCGCCTGGGCGCCGGCCGATGTAGGCATGTTCCTGGCGCCAACTGTCTTTCGCGGGCCCCAGGGCGTGGTGGCAAGCAAAACAGGAAAGCTCGGAATACTCCGGCCAGACGTCTTTCCTGTCAAATCGCTCATTCTTTGCGCGCCAGGTCAATCGCTCCATTGCTGCACGGAGTTGCACGGCTTGGCCCGTACTCCATTCGCGCACTCCGACCCATGCAGCATCCTCAACCGGTTTGCCAGGCTCTGACTCGCGCGGCGATTTCCAATGACGCGGCATCACTGCCGAAAACGAATCCAGTTCGAAATACAAATCCGGATGACCAGCCGCAATCATCTCGTGATCTACAAATTTGTTTTTTGTTCCGAGATGGCATTCCAGACATTTCTCGGTGCGGTGAATCACGTCGCGCGTGTCGTGCATTCCGAGCGCCACGGATTCTTCGTGAGCCCACGTTCTTGTCGTGTGCGGCCCCAGCCAGCCCGATGCCGGGCCGTGGCAGTTTTCGCAGGAGACGCCTTCCGAAATTTCAAAAGCGCGTCCGCGCTGCTCCGGCGGCGGATTCAGGGCGTGACAGGCCAGGCACTTCGGCGCTTCTTCTGCTTTCGCGCCGAGTTTCAAGATTCGCGCCATGCGCTCGCCAACGTCTCCTGTCAGCGCTTGATAAGCACGGCTGTGTTTGTCCTGAATGATCCAGGTCGAATATTCGTTCTGCAGAATACGGCTGCCGGCAACGGGCTTCACGCTTCCGTGACAACTCGTCGCCGCGCACGAACCGGGACCGATGTATTTGATGGGTTCGTTCTGGGCTGAAAGCAGCGCTGGAAATGCCATGAACCAGGCGTAGATGACCACGCGGAGCAATCTGGAGTTGAAGGAGTTGCGCATTCGGTTCGTCGATGAGTCTGTCTGCTTATATCGTCTGCGCCGCGCGGAAGTCAACGGGCCGCGTTGTCTTTTTCGCGCCGCGCCGCGAAAAGCCAAACTCGTGCTATTTACACGCGGCTCCCCTGCCAGTAGTATGCAGGGGATTCAGCACGCCACTTCGCGCCGAGCATCCTTTGAAAAACGTGCCCGGCGCCTTTCGCGCGAGACGGGGCGCCGTGATCTTCGACGACCTTCGGGCCATCCAGCTTCGCTACGGGTTCCTGCCCAAAGCGGAACTAGAAGGCCTTTCACAACGCACCCAGACGCCGCTCTATCAAATCCACAGCGTGGCGAGTTTCTATCCGCATTTTCATCTCGTGCCGCCGCCCAAGGCCGAGATTCGCGTCTGCGCGGACATGAGCTGCCATCTCAACGGCGCTTGCGAATTGCGCGCCGATCTCGAGCGGCGATTTGCCAATTCGCGCACCGAAGATGTGCAGATTCGCGACGTATCCTGTCTTGGGCGTTGCGATCACGCTCCGGCGATTTCGATTAACGATCATATCTTTATGGACGTGACAGCTGCTGATGCCGAACAGATTGCGCGCAGCGCGATGCGCGGGGAAGACATCCATGAGCCGCACCCTGAGCAAGCGCGGATTGCCTGCAAAGCCGACCCCTATGGGGAGGGCGAGAAGTATGGCGTTGTGCGCAAGCTGGTACAGACCAGAGATTGGGACAGCGTTCTCGCACAACTGAAAGCTGCTGAACTGAAAGGCATGGGCGGCGCCGGATTTCCGACGAGTATGAAGTGGGATCTTGTTCGCAAACAGGCCGATCCCGTGAAATACATCGTTTGCAATGCTGATGAAAGCGAGCCCGGCACGATCAAGGACCGCTTTATCATGACCAATCTGCCGCATCTTCTTATCGAGGGCATGATCGTCGCCGGACTGGTCACGGGTGCGAAGCGCGGCATCCTCTATATCCGCCACGAGTACCATCTTCAGGAAGAAATTCTCGGCGAAGAGATTCGCCGGTGTTATCGCTCCGGGCTTCTTGGAAAGAAAATCCTTGGCAGCGATCTCGACTACGATCTCGAAGTCTTTGTCAGTCCCGGCGGCTACATCTGTGGTGAAGAGAGTGCGCTCATCGAAGCTATCGAAGGCCATCGGGCTGAGCCACGCAATAAGCCTCCGTTCCCCGGCCAAATCGGGTTGTGGCAGAAGCCTACGGTCATTAATAACGTCGAGACATTCATCAACGTGCCGCAGATTCTCTCTCGCGGGATCGATTGGTTTGTCGCGCAAGGCGCCGGCGGCTCGCGTGGCCTGAAATTTGTCGGAGTCAGCGGCCATGTCGCTCGCCCGGGGATCTTCGAAGTGGCCATGGGCGTACCTATGCGTGATGTCATTTTCAATCATGCGGGCGGCATTCGCGGAGGCCGCCAGCTCAAGGCTTTCGCGCCCTCCGGCCCATCTTCTGGCTATCTTCCCGCTTCCATGATTGATGTTCGTCTGGACTTCAAGGCTCTCTCCGAAGCCGGCTCAATGCTGGGTTCCGGCGCCATCGTGGTCTGCGATGACACGACTTGCATGCTGGACATGGCGCTCAACGCTGTGCGCTTCTATCGCAACGAATCCTGCGGCAAGTGTGTTCCCTGCCGCGTCGGCTCGCAGAAAATGGCGGACATGCTTGCCCGCTGGACCCAAGGCGGGCTGCCCGAATCGCAGTATCGGGCTGACCTTGCGCTTCTCGACGAACTCTCGCAGGCCATGAGCCTCACGTCGATCTGTGGACTTGGCCAGATCGTGCCGGCGCCGATTCAGTCCGTGCTGAAACATTTTCGAGGTGAAATCGATGCGCACGTGTTGAAGAGCCAATGTCCTAGCGGTATTTGCTTCACGGCCGCATCGAGGGCTGGCGAAGCTCAGCGCGTAGGAATCCGCCCTTAGTATGGCAACTGCAATCACACCTCCGGGCTTTGTTGATATCACGCTTGATGGGCAACCCGTCCGAGTGCCCGTGGGCACGAGCGTCTTTGATGCCGCGCGCATGAACGGCATCAACATTCCCACGCTTTGCCACTTGCAGAGCCAGACTCCCGTGGGAGTGTGCCGCCTTTGTGTTGTGGATACCGGCGCGCGCGTGCTTGCCGCCTCGTGTGTACGGCCGGTCGAGCCTGGCATGAAAGTCGTTACCAATTCCGAAAAAGTATTGGCAGCGCGCAAGACGGTTCTGGAATTGATGATGTCCGATCATTCTTCGCCGTGCGCGCGGCAGCAGAATTCCGGGGACTGCGAATTGGAGACGCTCGCGAAAGCGGCAGGAGCTTCGCAGCCCCGGTTTGCAAAACGCACGGTCGCTCGCGGCAAAGATGATTCTTCCCTGGCCATCGCGGTCGATCATGATGCTTGCATTCTTTGCGACCGGTGCATTCGCGGCTGCGATGAAATCAAGAACAATTTTGTTCTCGGCCGGATGGGAAAAGGCTATTCGGCGGGCATCGCCTTCGATCTGAATTCGCCGATGGGCGATTCCACGTGCATTTCATGCGGGGAATGCATGGTCTCCTGCCCCACCGGAGCGCTTACCAACAAAAGCGTTGTCGGCACGGCGATCGCGGCCGGCCCGGGCGCGGAAGGATTCGAAGCCGAAGACCTTTTGCAGATTCCCGTTTTCAAAGGTGTCTCGGGTACATTTCTGGAGCTCAATCGCGGCGCCATCGTCAAAAAGCGCTTTCGCAAAGGCGAAATCATATGTCGCGAGGGCGAATTCGGCTCCACGGCTTTTTACATTCTTGAAGGCCAAGCCAAAGTTTCCATTTCCACTCCGATCGCCCACGTCAAAACGCAGGGCGGTGCGAAAGGATTCTTCAAACGGTTGACTAGCACGCTCGTTGCACGTGAAGAAGACAAGCGCGAGGAGGAAGCGCGCGATAGAACGATTCCGATCGACGCCCCCGTGGACCTAGCTTACGGCAACCCTGTCGCCGAACTGGGGCCTGGGGATCTCTTTGGCGAAATGACGTGCATGAACTTTTATCCGCGCTCCGCTACGGTGATCGCGGAGTCCGATGTCGTCGCTTTCGAAATGCTGCGCAATGTTCTCGACATCATGCTCAAGAACAAAACGTTCCGGGCGCAGCTTGACCAGACCTATCGGCGGCGCGCGCTAGAGAATCACCTTCGCGGCGTGCCAATGTTCGCTGATCTTTCGCCGGAGTTCATCGCGCACCTTAAAGAGAGCGTAGAGCTCCAGCGGTTCGCACCTGGACAGTCTATCGTGCAGCAAGGCGCGCCCGCGGACAGCTTCTATCTCGTCCGCATCGGTTTCGTTAAAGTTTCGGAGAATTATCCGGGTGGCGAGCTAGTGCTTGCCTATCTTTCGCGCGGCGATTACTTCGGCGAGATTGGGCTACTGGGAGGCGGAGTTCGAACCGCCACGTGCACCGCCCTCGACCACGTCGAACTGGTAAGAATCTCCGGCGACGATTTCCGCGACATGGTGGAACGTTTCCCCAGCGTGCGAACCGGCCTCGAAGCCGTGGCTGCCGAACGCCGCAACGCGAATCAACAGCGCATGCAGATGGTTCACAACGTTCCCATCGATCAATTTCTCTCGCAAGGATTGATGGAGGCGCAGAGTCTGTTGATTCTGGACTTGCAGAATTGCACGCGTTGCGACGCTTGCGTGAATGCCTGCGCTGACGCGCACGACGGCGTCACGCGACTGGTACGCGATGGCCTGCGCTTCGATCAATATCTTGTCGCCACCAGCTGCCGCCAGTGCCGCGACCCGCTCTGCATGGTCGGGTGCCCGGTTGGCTCGATTCGAAGGCGCAATTCTCTCGAAGTGATCATCGAAGATTGGTGCATCGGCTGCGGTCTCTGCGCGCAAAACTGTCCTTACGGCAATATCAATTTGCATCCGTTTGAAGTGATGGTCGACGATCCGGAGCGGGCGGGGCGCAAGAAAGCGGCCATCAAGCAGAAAGCGACTTCCTGCGATCTTTGCACGCACTTGAAGGAACCCAGCTGCGTCTACGCATGCCCGCACGATGCAGCGCACCGCGTTGATCCCCGCACATTTTTTGCCGAAATGCTGGGCCAGGGCAACGCGAAATGAGAATCGACAAAACGCAACGGGGCTGGGCTGTCGCTTCGCTGGGAATTCTCGCGATTTGCGCTTTAGTGTATGGGCTCTACGCTTTTGAATCGCCGCAAGGACCGCGGGGCGGCAGCGCTGTCGGACTTGCGTTCGGCATTGTTGGCTTTGCTTTCATGATATTTGCAGCGCTGCTTGGCGCGCGGAAGCGCGTTCCGACTTGGCGTGTAGGCCGCGCGCAAGCGTGGATGCGCGGACATTTGTGGCTAGGATTCCTCGCACTGCCGCTCATTCTCTTCCATGGCGGATTTCATTTTGGCGGGACGCTCACGAGAGTCTTGATGTGGTTGCTTATCATCACTGTATTCAGCGGTGTTTTCGGCGCGGCGCTGCAACATTACATTCCGCGAGTGATGACCACAGACGTGCCGCTCGAAACCATTTACGACGAAATCGGGCGGGTTCGTACGTTGCTACGCGAAGAGGCGGATCGCGCCGTCGAATCGGTTTGCGGTAGTTTGGGGCTCTCTAGGACCTCGGGAGAGGAACGGCTTCGCGCGGGGGGCTTTACGGCGTTGCGGACGATTTCTGCTTCCGCCGTTCCGCTGCGCACTTCGGCGGCCGTAAGCGCGGGTGCAAGTGCAGCTGTTGCTGCGGCACCGGAAATTATTTTGTTGAGCGACGAGGAGAGCGCGCCCCTGCGCCGTTTTTACCTGAGCGAGATGTGCGCGTTTCTGGAGCGGCCGAGACAACGCGGCCAGCGTCTTGCCGATGGTGGGAAAGCGAGCAGCACGTTCGCCGGGCTGCGCACATTGCTGCCAACCGCGGCGCACGCTTCGCTCGATGACCTCGAAGACATTTGCGATGAGGCGCGGCAGCTTACGCGGCAAGAGCGATTGCATCATTGGCTGCATGGCTGGCTTTTGCTGCACATTCCGCTTTCGCTTGCGCTGATTCTGCTCGGCGCGGTGCATGCAGTGATGGCTTTGCGATATTAGAGAAGTGGTGGGTGACGAGTGGCGAGAACAAGAACCACAAAAAAGCTTGCTCAGCGCATCGACCTGAATTATTTCAAGAGGCCGACGCCGCTGAAGCGCGCCAGATTGTGGCTCAGCGTTTTGCTGCCGCTGCTCGCGCTGGTTTGGATCGCGTGGCGCGGGCTGTCCGGCGATCATCGTGTTTATTCGAGCGGGCGAATGTCGCAAGTGCACGCCGTGTTGGAGAAAGAATGCTCGGCGTGCCACGTGCAAACGGCCGGGGCATTTTCAGCTAAGGCCGCCGACAACGCCTGTCTCGACTGCCACGATGGGCCTGCTCATCATGAATCAAAAACAGCCGCTCCGAACTGCGCGACCTGCCACGTCGAACACCGCGGCCGCGTCAACATCAAGGCCGCGAGCAATGAAGCTTGCGCGGAGTGCCACGCAAACTTGCGATCGGCGGCGGGGACTCTGCATTACGCCACAAAGATTCGGAGTTTCGAGGACGGGCACCCCGAGTTCGCTGCACTTCGCTCCGTTGCGGGCGCTCCAGCGCGCGACCCCACTACGATCAAGCTGAACCACGCTCTCCATATGAAAACTATCCGGCAGGGGCCGAATGGACCGATGGTGCAATTGGAATGCGCTGATTGCCATCGCAACTATGGGGCGCCCTGGAGATTTGCGCTATCGCAGTATCCGCCGATTACCGATTACCAATTGCATCGCGATATGCCGATCGACAATTTGCCATTTCCGCTGCCGACGTTTCATCCGGTTGCACCGAGCAGCCGCCGGGAGCGCATGTTGCCAGTGCAATTCGCTTATGCCTGCTCGGGATGTCACCTGCTGAGCTTTGACAAACGCTTCGACGAAGGCGTGCCGCATGACAAGCCGGAAGTCGTGCACGCTTACTTGCTGAAGAAATTTCGGGAGTACATTGCCGCACATCCGGGCGACGTGCGAGTGGTGCGCGACCCGAGCCGTGATTTGACGGGAAGGCCCTTGTCGCCTGAAGTTCGAGTGCTCACTCCAGCGCAATGGGTGATCGAGAGGACGGCCGACGCGGAAGTGTTGTTGTGGCGCAAGACCTGCGTGCAGTGTCATTTGCTGTCCGCGTGGTTTTCGGACGGCGAAGCCACTCTGCAAACCGCACCGTGGCTGCGAACCGCCGAAGACAATAGACCCGTCTTGAGGCCACTGCCTGAAATAGTTCCAGCCTATGTGTCACAAGGCTGGATGCCACATGCGAAGTTTGACCATGACGCGCATCGTGGATTCACTTGTGTGAGTTGCCATGCGAAGGCGCTGACCAGCTCGGAATCGAGCGACATCTTGGTGCCGGGGATTGAGGCTTGCAAGAAGTGCCATGCGCCGGGGCCAGAGCATGCGGAATCGCGTTGCTTTGAATGCCACACTTACCACGATTGGTCGAAGCGGATGGAAGTCACGCCGAAATTTACGCTGCCGGCGTTGCGCACCGGCGGGCGCTAGTTCTCATTTGTGACTGGCAAAAAGCTTCTTTTTGTGTGGCGCTCAGGCGCGCTGCACAAGCGCCATCATCGTGGGGGCGTAGCGTTCGCCAATCACTTCAATTTGTGCGAGGCGGGTGCTGATCTCAGCCAACTCACCTGGGCTGAGCGTTACATTGAGCGCTCCCATGTTCTCTTCGAGATAGCGAACATGCTTCGTGCCGGGGATAGGAATGAGGTCATTGCCCTGCGCAAGTACCCAGGCGAGGGCCAACTGTGCTGGGGTTACGCCCTTCTTGCCGGCGAGTTCTTTAACCGTCACCACGAGCTTCAGGTTGGCTTGCAACGCTTTTTCTCCGAAACGCGGGTTCGTCCGGCGCCAATCCGTTGGATCTAAATCCTCGAGTTTCTGGATCGCGCCCGTCAAAAAGCCGCGCCCCAACGGGCTATAAGGCACAAAGGTGATCCCCAATTCGCGGCAAGCGGCGAGGACACCGTTCGTTTCCGGGTCGCGGGACCAGAGCGAGTACTCGCTCTGCAAGGCCGCGATGGGATGAACTTTGGAAGCGCGCCGCAACGTTTCGGGCCCGGCTTCAGAAAGTCCGAGCGCGCGCACCTTTCCAGCAGAAACGAGTTCGGCCATGGCGCCGACAGTTTCCTCAATGGGAACCTTCGGATCGACGCGGTGCTGATAGAAGAGATCGATCGTTTCGATGCCGAGCCGCTTGAGACTGGCGTCGCAAGCGCGCTGAATGTTTTCCGGCGAGCTGTCAACACCTCGGATACCGTTGGAATCGACGCGAAATCCGAACTTGGTAGCGATGACCACGCTATTGCGGGGTATGGTTCGCAGAAAGCGGCCCAGTAGCTCTTCGTTGGTGTAAGGCCCGTAAATCTCGGCGGTATCCAGAAAATTGCCGCCGAGTTCCAAGTAGCGCCGGAGAACCTGGAGCGATTCCGCTTCATCCGCCGGCCCATAGGCAAAGGACATTCCCATGCAGCCAAGTCCCAGCGCGGAAACCAGGGGACCATTTTTTCCAAGTTGGCGTTGCGGCATGGTTTTCTCCTCTTTGAGATTCAGTAGGTTGGATGAAGCGTTCACGCGTTCCGGTACACATCATGCCACCAGCAGGATTGCTCGGCCTTCGCTACAATGAAATTGGACATACGCCACAGGCATGGCCCAATCTGACTTTTTAATGGCTTCGCAATCCAAAGATATTTCTGCGCAACTGGCTTCGCCGGCCGCCCCCATTCACGAAGGCGCGGCACGCGCCTTCTGGGGCGTGCTGACGCGTTTCGATTCGTCAAAGCTCACTCCCTACATGGCGCTACGAAATTCGATTGGCGTGCTGCTGCCGCTGGTCGCAGGGTTTGCGCTGAACATGCCACGCGGCGGCGTGGTGGTGGCCAGCGGCGCCCTCAACGTTGCCTACTCTGACCGCAGTGACCCTTACGCGCAGCGCGCCAAGCGCATGCTCTCCTCGAGCGTACTGTGCGCTTTGGGCGTTCTTCTGGGAGCACTTTCCGGGAACCACAATGCCGCAGCTGTAGTCATTGCGACTCTGTGGGCTTTTGCTGCCGGAATGTTTGTCGCCGCAGGAACGACAGCCGCCGACCTGGGAGTGATAAGCCTGGTCACGCTGATGATTTATGCAGCGCAACCGCTTACGCCTGAACAAGCGGTGATCTCGTCCGCTCTCGCTCTTGGCGGCGGACTTCTCCAAACGGCGCTATCGGTGGCGCTGTGGCCGGTGCAGCGGTATGAACCGGAGCGGCGAGCACTTGCCACACTCTTTCTCGAGCTCGCACGCGCCGCCGAACAACCGTTGAGCGCAGCCTCGGCGCCACCCGCGACGATCCATAGCACGCAAGCTCAGGAAGCCCTTTCCGGCCTCGACAGCGAGACAAGCGTTGAAGCCGTGCGTTATCGCGCTTTGCTTAGCCAAGCGGAGCGTCTTCGACTCACGCTGCTGATCCTTTCGCGGTTGCATCTGCGCATGCAGCGCGAGCGCTCCAAGTATTCCGGCGTGCAGATTCTTGCCGACTATTTGAAAAAAGCAGGGCAGGCCCTGCAAGAGATTGGAGGCTCCCTAACCTCCGGGATAACCTCCGGAGCATGTAAAGAAATCCTCGCAACGAGCGAAGCCTATACGCTCCTCTTTCGGCAAGAAACGGACAGCCTGCCGCCCTCTTTCCTAGCGGCGGTGGCTAAGGACGCGCGATTCCAAATGGACGCGCTCAACGGCCAACTGCGCGCCGCCCTGGACCTGGCTGCAAACGCAACGCCCACGGGCCAAGCCGAATTCGCAAAACAGCAAGCCCAACAGCCGTGGTGGCTGCGCTTCAGCGGCGTGCTGGCAACACTGCGCGCAAATCTGAATCTGCAATCTTCCGTGTTCCGCCACGCCATTCGCCTGGCGACGATGGTTGCTCTAGGCAACAGTCTGGAGCGCGCCTTCTATTGGCACCGTTCCTACTGGCTGCCGATGACGATCGTTCTGGTGCTGAAGCCGGAATTCACCACGACGTTCACCCGCGGTGTCTTACGGATTGGCGGAACGATTTTGGGACTGTTTCTTGCGACCGCGCTCTTTCACTTCGTTCCGGGTACGGTCACTCTCCAGATTATTTTGATCTTTGTATTCACACTCCTGCTGCGCTGGGTCGGTCCCGCGAACTATGGGATCTTCGCAGTGGCCATCAGCGCACTCGTCGTTTTCCTGATTGCCATTACCGGAGTCTCGCCAAAGGAAGTGATCTGGGCGAGAGGAATCAATACGGCGGCAGGCGGCGCCCTGGCGCTTCTCGCGTATTGGATCTGGCCGACGTGGGAGCGAACGCAAACATCCGAGAGGATTGCGGAAATGCTGGATGCTTACCGGAGATACTTTCGCATCCTCGCGGAGACTTACACGGGAAACGGACCCGGCAGCGCGGACGAGCTCGATCGCGTGAGGCTGGACGCACGCATGGCACGCACAAACCTGGAAGCATCGATCGAACGGCTGGGCGCGGAACCGGGGACTACGCCGGAGCAGGTGAATCAGCTGAATGCATTGCTCGCCAGCTCTCACCGTTTCGTGCATGCCTTGATGGCGCTGGACGCGGGTTGGCTGCATACGGCAGCCGTTCCGCCCCGGACGGCGTTCCCCACGTTCGCCACGCATGTTGAGAAGACGCTCGACTTGCTGTCTGCGGCGCTTCGCGGGACGCGCGTAAAGATGAAGGAGCTTCCCGATCTGCGCGAGGATCATCACGTATTGGTACGGTCCGGCGATGAGAAAATCGAGCGGTACGCGCTGGTCAACGTGGAAGCCGACCGGATCGTGAACAGCCTGAACACGCTGAGCGAGCAAGTGATGGAGCGCGTGCGCCCACCGCACGCGACGTGAACGTGGCGGCACGGACCGCGCGGCTCCCGCGGGTACGGAGCAAGATAACGAGGTAGGACTAGCCTGGCCGCTGACTCAGCCGTGAGCGAAAATTTCGCGAGTGGCGGGGTAGACGCGCCGAAAGGCCGCATAGGAAGCGTCGAGAGTGGCGACAGCAGCGGACTGGGGATTGAAGCGGGAAGCGACGCGAACGGTAGCGGCGCATGCCGCGTCGACCGTGAGCCACACACCAGCGCCAACTCCGGCAAGAATGGCCGCGCCGTACGCAGCCCCTTCTTCGGCTTCGACGATCTCGACCGCGTGGCCATAGACATCGGCCTGGATTTGTCGCCAGAGCGGCGAGCGTGCACCACCGCCGCCCAGGCGGATGCTGGTTACGGGGACGTTCATTTCGCGGAAAAGGGTGAACGTGTCGCGGAGGCTGAAGGCGACGCCTTCGAGAATGGCGCGTACGACGTGAGCCCGCGTGTGCGATGCGGTGAGGCCGATGAGTGCGCCGCGAGCGCTCGAATCGAGATGCGGAGTGCGCTCTCCCATCAAATAAGGCGTCCACAGAAGGCCATCGGAACCGGCAGGGACTTTGGCGGCTTCGGAAGTGAGTTGGTCGTAGGATTCGCGGGTACCGCTGGAATTCGTCGCGAACGTATCGCGAAACCAGCGCAGGGAGAGTCCGGCAGCCTGCGTTACGCCCATAACGTGCCAGCGGCCAGGGATGGCGTGGCAGAAAGTGTGGACGCGGCCACGAGGATCGAGGGCGGGACGATCGGTGGCAGCAAAAACGACGCCAGAGGTGCCAATGGTAGCGCTGACAGTTCCAGATGCTACGATGCCCATGCCAGTGGCACCCGCTGCCTGATCCCCTGCACCAGCAACAACCGGCGTGCCCAAGCGCAGACCTGATTCCTCAGCCCCCTTCTCAGAAACCTTTCCGCAAACGGCAGGAGATTCGTGCAGGGACGGGAGCAATCGCTCATCAAGTTCGGAGGCCTGCAACATCTCCTTTGACCAGCGGCGATGAGTCACATCAAGCAGCAACGTTCCGGAAGCATCGGCCATGTCAGTGGCGCGTTCGCCGGTAAGGCGGAAGCGCACGTAGTCCTTCGGAAGCATCACCGAGCGAACGCGTTTCCAATTCGCGGGTTCGTTTTCGCGGACCCAGAGCAGTTTTGTAAGCGTGAAATTGGCCAGCGCAGGATTGCAGGTGAGCTGGATCAGACGGTCCTGGCCGATCCTGGCGGTCAGATCGCGGCACTGCTTTTCGGTGCGGACATCGCACCAAATCAATGCGGGACGGACGACGCTCCCCTGCTCGTCCAGCATAACCGCGCCGTGCATCTGGCCGGAGAAGCCGACGCAGGCAATTTCTTCGGCGCTCAAGTTGGCGCTTTCGACGGCCTTGCGAACCGCGATGCAGGAGGCGCGCCACCAGTCTTCCGGTTGCTGCTCTGCCCATCCGATTTGCGGCGAAGCGAAGGGCTGATGCTCTTCCGTGGCGGAGGAGACGATGCGGCCCTGGCTGTCGATAATGAGTGCGCGAGTTCCTCCGGTACCAACGTCAATCCCGAGAACGTAGATAAGACCTCCTCGACGAAACAGCACTTAAGCGTGCTGAACATCATATATGCAGGAGCGGAAACACAAAAGAGCGGCAAGGATGCTGGCGAAGCGTGGGCTCAAGTGAAGAGAAAGTTGCGATTGCAGTCTACGGATGCTCGTAGCAGACTCGGGGCGAATAGCTATCGATGTTGCCGCGGGAGAAGACAAGATGAAGCGGATTGCAGTAGTAACTAGCGGAGGCGACGCCTCCGGAATGAACGCGGCGATCCGAGCCGTTGCGCGCACAGCGATCGACCGCGGATGGGAAGTGCTGGGCGTACGCCGCGGCTACGCTGGGCTCATCAGCGATAATTTCTTGCCGCTGGGGCCGCGAAGCGTGAGCGGAATCATCCAACATGGCGGAACGATGCTGGGCACGGCCCGATGCGAAGAGTTCAAGCAGGACAACGCACAAATCGAGGCTATTCGGCTGCTGCGGGCACGCGGAGTTGACGCGCTCGTCATCGTTGGCGGAGACGGGTCGCAAACCGGCGCGCTCCGCTTGTTGGAGAAGGGCTTTCCGGTTGTGGGTGTCGCGTCAACAATTGACAACGACCTGGCCGGCGCGGAAATCACTTTAGGTGTGGACACGGCGCTAAATGTAGCGCTGGAAGCGATCGATCGGATCAAAGTCACAGCGTCTTCTCACCAACGAGCATTTCTTGTGGAAGTGATGGGAAGAAATTGCGGCTATTTGGCACTGGCAGCGGGCGTCGCGGGCGGAGCGGAATGCGTGGCGCTGCCGGAAATCGAAACCGAACCCGAAAGCATAGCGATGGAATTAAGATCCGCTTACGAGCGCGGAAAATCCCATGCCATCGCCGTCGTGGCCGAAGGCGCAAAGTACAGCGCGACGGCATTGACGAAGTATTTCGACGAACACCGCGAACGATTGGGATTTGAATTGCGCGCCGTACGACTTGGCCACGTGCAGCGTGGCGGCACACCGGGAGCCTTCGACCGAATCCTGGGAACACGCATGGGCGCTGCGGCGGTCGAACACCTGGAGCGCAATGAATTTGGTCTGCTCATGGGACTCAACCGAGGCGAAATTACTGGAGTCCCGCTGAAGGATATCGTTGGCAAGCACAAGCCACTGGACCCCAGGCTGATGGAACTTGCCGGAGTCCTCGCACGCTAGGCATTGCCGCCGCTGCAGCTAAGCAGTTTCGCCTGACATGATGAATAGTGGGTTGCCTTCGATGCTCGTAAATTGTGGCCGGAGCCGCTCCGTGTTGTAGTGCTCTTTAACGTTGACCACTTTTTTCGACGCAGTCACCACATCCAGCGGGACGTTTCCGTAGTGGCCATTTCTCAGATTGACCAAGCGCCCGCTGACATTCTTCAGCAGCAAGTCGAGCGCTAGATTGCCGTAGGCCATGGGAGCGATGGAGTCAATGGCATCAGGGTCGCCGCAACGAACAAGGTAGCCAAGCTTCTGGTTGATCACGTCAATTTTTTTGCCTTTGTTAAATTTAGCGGAGAGATCCTTGATTCTTTCACCCACGATGTCGCCGATGCCGCCAAGTTTCTTGTGGCCGTAGGCGTCGGTAGCTTCCCCTTCAAAAATCATTTCGCCGCCCTCGAACATGGCGCCTTCCGAGATGAGCACGATGGAGTAACGGCTGGGATTCTTGCGGCGGTCAGCCACGAGCAACTCGGTAAGCTGCTCAATGTTGAACTTGTACTCCGGGATGACGCAGCGATTGGCAGCGCCGGCCATAGTGGGGAGCATGGCCGTAAAGCCGGCATAACGGCCAAATACTTCCAGCACGAGGAATCGCTCATGGGAACCAGCGGAAGTGCGCAGGCTGTTGACCATTTGGATGGTGCGAGTAACGCAGGTGCTCAAGCCAATGCAGTAGTCCGTGCCAGGGACGTCGTTGTCCATCGTCTTTGGAATGCCGATGACTTTGAAGCCTTCCTTGTGGAGCCGAACGCCGTAACTGAGAGTGTCATCGCCGCCGATCGGGATCAAAGTGTCGATGCCAAGCCAGGCGAGATTCTTCAGGACTTCGGGGGTGAGGTCGTTCTTCTCAGCATTGAATTTGTCCTGGAGATGGGCAGGCACACTAGACTTGCCAACGCGGCCGGGATTGGTACGGGAAGAATGGAGAAAGGTGCCGCCGGTGCGTCCAGCGCGATCGACGGTCTCTTCGTTGAGGAGGAGGAAGTTGTCGGAGTTGTCGTAATCCTTCTCGCGAACCATGTCCACAAGGCCGGCCCAGCCGTGGCGAAAGCCCACGACCTGATAGCCCTCGCGGATGGCTCGAAGAGTGACGGCGCGGATAGCCGGATTGAGACCAGGAACGTCACCGCCCCCGGTTAGGATGCCAATGACGCCTTTCTTAGTGCTGATGTTAGCCATAAATCGAAGGATCGCCCCTTTAGGAGATGTTGAACAGCAAATTATCTCTCTTGAGGGAGTTTTTAGGAAGAGGAGAACGGCGTTCCGGCGAACAGACGATAGCAATTGAAAAGATCATCGATTGAATCGAGAATTTGCATTGGACAGTAGACTTGGCCGCCCCTAGATTGGAGTGCCTGTTACCCGCAGATAGCAGCAGTGGGAGAGCATGTCCGAGTAAGCGGCTTGCCTGTGGCAGGCCACCTGCCAGACTGCGGAAAGTTCGATGACTGCCACGGCTTTACCTCAGCAATTTCGCGTTCCCTCCTCGAAAGCAAGCTATCAGTTTGACGCGGCGTATGACGAAATGTTTGAGACCCCAGGTGTGCCGCGAGAGCACTATCAGGCGCTGCACAAGACCCTGCTGGGATTGCCGCCGGAAGAACTGCGCAAGCGGCAGCAGGCCGCGGACCTGACTTTTCTGCACGAAGGCATCACCTTCACCGTTTATGGCAGCAAGGAGGGGACCGAGAAAATCTTCCCAAACGACCTGGTGCCGCGGATTATCCCATCCGACGAATGGACCAAGATCGAGAGGGGACTGACGCAACGGCTGACGGCGCTGAATATGTTCCTGCGGGATATTTATCACGAAGGGCGAATCCTTTCCGAAGGGCTTGTGCCGAGGGAATTGGTTTACAGTTGCAAGCATTTCCGCCGGGAGATGCGCGGGCTGAATGTGCCGCGGGATATTTACGTCAGCATTTGTGGGACGGACCTAGTGCGGGTGCCAGATGGGAGCTTCGCGGTCCTGGAAGACAATCTTCGGGTGCCCAGCGGCGTTTCCTACATGCTGGCGAACCGCAAAGTGCTGAAGCGTGTTTTCCCGACGATGTTTCGGGATTACGGCGTATGGCCGGTCGATCATTACCCGCAGGCTCTCCTGGCGACGCTGCGCAGCCTGGCGCCTGAGAATTGCAATTACCGGCAGGATCCCACAACGATTCTCTTGACGCCCGGAGTTTCCAACTCGGCTTATTTCGAACACACCTTCCTGGCGCAGCAGATGGGCATCGAGCTTGTGGAAGGGCGCGACCTGCTGGTGCACGACAATATCGTGTACATGCGCACGACAGCGGGACTGCGGCGCGTGGATGTGATTTACCGCCGCGTGGACGATGACTTTCTGGATCCCATGTGCTTTCGGCCGGATACGATCTTGGGTGTGCCGGGACTATTCAACGCGTATCGAGCGGGAAATGTGACGCTGGCCAATGCGATCGGGACAGGCGTGGCCGATGACAAAGCCGTGTATGCCTACGTCCCGGAAATCATCAAGTTCTATTTGAGCGAAGAAGCCATCCTGCCAAATGTGCCGACGTATTTGATGAGCGATGATTCGCAACGTAAATATGCGCTGGAGAATCTGGAGAAACTGGTTGTGAAGGCAGTGGGAGAATCGGGCGGATACGGAATGTTGATTGGCCCGCAGAGTACGGCGCAGCAGCGGGAGGAGTTCAAGGCTCGGATTCTGGCGGACCCGAGGAATTACATTGCGCAGCCGACGCTGTCGTTGTCCCGTGCGCCCTGCGTGATCGACGGCGGAGTGGAATCGCGGCACATTGATCTGCGGCCGTACATCCTAATGGGAGAGAAAGTGACGCTCGTTCCAGGCGGACTGACGCGCGTGGCACTGCGTAAAGGTTCGCTTGTCGTAAATTCTTCGCAAGGCGGCGGGAGCAAGGACACCTGGGTTTTGCGCGAAGGCAACGGCGAAGATCGCGTTGCGAAAATCCCGGCGGTTGTGCGGTAGGCGCAAAGATTAAGACAGCGAAACAAACATGAGACCTCCAAGAAACTATTTCGTGAAAACATTCCGGCGAGAGGCTGGAATGCTTTCGCGCGTGGCTGACAGTCTTTATTGGATGAGCCGGTACCTTGAGCGCGCGGAACACACCGCGCGCCTGGTGGACGTGGAGTTGCAGCTTTGGCTCGATCAATCGCCGGAAACTGGCGCAGGCCGCTGGAGATTCTTACTCGAAGGTTTGCACGCGCCCGGAGCGCAGGGCGCCGTGGACGCTTCGAAGCTGATGAATACTCTGGTGTTCAGCCGCACGAATGCTTCCTCGATCGTTTCTTGTATTGCCACCGCCAGGGAGAATTTACGGCACGTCCGCGAGCAGTGCAGCTCGGAAATGTGGGAGCAACTGAACAGGCTGTACCTGGACGTGATGCAAACAAAGCCGGACGAGGCGTGGATGCTGAAGTCGCACGGTTTCTTCCGAGCGGTGCAGGAAGGCGCGCACCTGTTTCAAGGCATCACCGATGCGACGATGAGCCATGGAGAAGGCTGGCAATATATTCAACTGGGACGTTACGTCGAGCGCACGGATACGGTGGCGTCGCTAATGGAGGCGCATTTCCGCAGAACTGCTCAGCCGGTCGATCAGGTTGTGGAGAGCGCGGAGTATCTGGAATGGGTGGCGTTGCTGCGAAGTTGCATGGCGTTTGAGGCTTATTGCAAAGCGCATACGGCGGAAATTCGGCCGCTGCGCGTTGCTGAGTTCTTGATTCTGAATCCGGAGTTCCCGCACTCGGTGCGCTTCTCCGTCGACCGCATCAACGCCGCTTTGCACGTGATCGGCGACTTGACCGAACGCCGCGCCAAAACACCGACGCGCATCGCGGGGAGATTGCGCGCCCAGCTCAGCTTCAGCCAGATCGAAGAGATCATGGCGGAAGGCGCGCACGCTTACCTCGAAAACGTGCGTGGAGAATCCGCGGCGATTCATGGCGCAATCCACGAAATCTATTTTGACTACCCGATTGAGACGGAGCTGGCATCGTAATTTCGCTAGCGGAGGCTTATGGCGTATTCGGTACGGCATATCACGCGCTTCAAGTATGAACCGGCGGTGCGGGAAAGCGTGATGGAGGTACGCATGCAGCCGCGTACCGACGCGCGGCAGCGTTGCCTTTCTTTTTCCCTGGACGTGACTCCGCGAGCCAGCATGATGATGTACCGGGACTTTTTTGGAAACGCCGTGCACCACTTCGACATTCCCGGCCAGCATGACCTAATCGAAGTCGCCGCCCAGGCGGTCGTGGAAGTCCTGCCGCCGCTGGTGGCGCAGGCCGACGCCGTAGCCGACTGGGAAGAGCTCGACGCGCGTGTGGCGCAGGGTGACTACTGGGAGATGATGCTCCCGAGCCAGTACGCAAAGCCGACGGAACTACTGGAAAAATTGCG
>Ga0209698_10001356_pt1 | contig 28230 bp, 24 predicted proteins | sample LitLauG_LLR_2012_FD_187203 | JGI IMG/M metagenome (GOLD analysis project Ga0209698, IMG submission 187203) | Freshwater sediment microbial communities from Pennsylvania, USA - Little Laurel Run_MetaG_LLR_2012 (SPAdes) (version 2) | ecosystem: Environmental > Aquatic > Freshwater > Creek >... | reverse complement strand
CGCGGCCACCGAGACTGAGATGAAGGAAAAGAAGGCTCGCGTGGAAGACGCCCTGCATGCCACTCGCGCGGCCGTCGAAGAAGGCATTGTTCCGGGTGGCGGCGTCGCGCTGCTGCGCGCCAACAAGGCCCTCTTGACTCTGAAGATGGAAGGCGATGAGCAGATCGGCGTCGACATTGTACGGCGCGCCTGCGAGGAGCCCCTTCGTCAGATCGTTGTCAATTCCGGCACCGAAGGCGCCATCGTCGTCGGTAGGGTCCGGGATGCCACCGACCCCAATTTCGGCTTCAATGCCATGACCGACACCTATGAAGACCTGGTGCAGGCGGGCGTGATCGATCCGACTAAGGTCACCCGGACAGCCCTTCAGAATGCCGCTTCCATCGCTTCCCTGATGTTGACCACGGAAGCTATGGTCGCGGAGATTCCGGAGAAGAAGCCGGCGCCCATGCCCGGCGGCGGTCACGGCGGCCCCGAGATGGATTACTAAACCGCACCCCGGATTTGCGAATTCTGGCCGCGCTTCCCCCCAGGGGGGCGCGGCATTTTTGTGGGCGGAGGCAGGTGTTACCTGGTGTCCGACCGGCCCTGGGCCGGTTTCGCGCGCCGCACCGCAAACGCCAGCCCCGACCAGGTCTCATCCACCGCGCACACCTTGTAATCCACCAGCCCGGCTGCCAGTCCCAGCTCCCGCACCTTGGCCTGCGTCAGGTCGCAGGCAAGCTCTGAAGTTTTCTTGGGCCAGATGAGCCACAGCGTCCGGCCTTCCCTCATTTCCTTCGCCCACACCACCAATTCGCGCTCGAGCGTGGCCACAGATTTCACAAAGGCCAGCAGCACGCTCGCCCCGCTTCTCTGCTTCTGAAACCGCACGTCGTGCGGCAGCGGCTCGAGCTTGGCTCGAAAGTCCTTGGGCGCGGCGAGCAGCGCCACCACCGAGCCCTCGCCGATCCTCAGCTTCCGGGCAAGCGGGGTAGCCGAGTAACCGGCGAAGGTGCCGGGCACGGCAGGGTTTTCGGATTGGTTCTTCAGCGCCAGCGGGAGGGCGGCCTCTATCTGCGGCCAAGTCGTGTAGACTGCATCCGGCAACAGAGAACGAACCTGTGCCGTCTTTTCCGGATCGCCTTCAATGAAAATCAGCGGAACGTACCGCGTAGCCTTCTGCCTGCGAAGGTAGATTGCCACCTCCCGTCCATGGGATGGCCGGAGGGTCAGATCGATCACGACGGCATCGGGCGGGTTGCCGCGCAAGCGGGGCAGTTCCTCACTCCTACTGAGAGTTTCCGTCGGGAAGCCGGCGCCCCGCACACGATCCGCGCGTTCCACGGCTTCGGCAGCATTCCAGTGGATGACGAGAACCCTGGCCGCCATTCAGGCGCTGCGGACCACCCCGGTCACGGGCACCAGCCGGCTACGGATCTGGTTCATGACGTCGGACGCCAGGAAGGGCTTCCGCAACACCGGAAAATTATGCTCTTCGCACAGCGCTTCCTCTTCCGGAGGAAGGATCGTGCCCGTCATCACGATCACCAGCATCTGGGGCACCGCTTGCAGAAACTCTACCCCCAATTCCACCCCGTTGCCATCGGGAAGCATGTAGTCCAGCAGCGCCGCATTGGGCTTGTTTTCCGCCACCAGCCGTTTGGCCTCAGTGGCCGATTCCGCCGTCAGCAGCCGCCATCCCGCATCCGCCATCAGGCGCTCCAGGAAGTGCAGCAGGTCGCGATTGTCGTCCACCAGCAGTACGGTGGGGTTGGCCGGGGCAGTCGCCGTATCCTGGTTCCCCGCGTGAATATTCAGCTTTTCCCGGTCCTCCGTTACGTCCACCAGCACCCGCGCGCCGGCGTTCACCTGGTTGGTCGCCACCAGCGTGGCCAGAGGCTGGGTCAAATGGCGGTGGATGGTGCGGTTGAGTTCGCGCGCGCCGTACTCCGCGCTGGTGCCCTTCTCCAGCAGGAACTGCCGCGCCTCAAACGGCACCTCCAGCGTGAACGACCGGGCACCCAGCCGCGTATTCACATGGTTCTGCAGATCGGCGATCTGCTTGTCCAGAATCGCCGAGAGCGATTCCACCGTCAGCGGCTGGTAGGTGATGATGCAATCGATGCGGTTTACGAATTCCGGCGAGAACCGTTTGCGCACCGATACCAAAGCGATGTTCTGCAGCTTGCTCGTCAGGTCGCTGCGCGGCCCGCCCCGCACCGATTGAAAGCCGAAGTCGGGGTTGATCTCGCGGATCATCTCGCGCGCCCCCAGGTTGCTCGTCAGGAACACCAGGCTCTTTTCGAAATTCACCGTCGAGTTGTCGCCCAACCGTAGAACGCCCTTATCCAAGACTCCCAGCAGCAGGCGCGTCATGGAAGGGGCGGCTTTTTCGATTTCGTCGAAGAGCACTAACGACAGGCTGCACTTCTCGCTGGTCACCGCGTTGAGCTTCTGCTGCGTCAGCATAGGCTGGGTTTCGCGGTGGCCCAGGTATCCCGGCGGCGCCCCGATGAGCTTAGCCACCTCATGCTCCATCTGAAACTCGCCGCAATCGACCTTTAGTACGTTCTTTTCGCTGCCATGCAAGATCTCGGCCAGCGCTTCCACGGTCTTCGTCTTGCCGGTCCCGGTGGGCCCCAGCAGTAAGAATACGCCGACGGGCCGCCCTTCCGGCGCCAGCCCCGCCTGGAACATCTGAATATACGGTACGATGACACGCGTCGCCGCCGGTTGTCCCACCACTTTCTGCGAAAGGACCGACGTTAGATCTTCAATCGTTTCCGCCCCCTGCTTGCGCGGTCGCGTTTGAGTGCCCTTGGGCTTGTCCACAGCACCCTCCGCCTTGATTATAGCGGCGGGGTTATTCCTCACCCGGGTTCTCCGTCTCTGCTCGGGACGGTTCGGATCTTTCATAGGTTGATCTTTGTATCGCTATTACAACAATTTACCAGGAAACACGCGTCCCTGCAAAAATGCTCGTACCCTCTGTGAACGAGCCCCCCACACACAAAACTTGTATCATAGCCGCAAACGCGCATTATGTGCAAATCCTAACTAAGTCGTACGGAGGAGTACCGGAAGCCCGGGAAAGATGGGAATCGCCTATCGATGGCGAAAGGTGATCCTGCCCTTGGTCAAATCGTAGGGAGAGAGTTCCAGAGTAACTTTGTCGCCCGCCAGAACGCGAATCCGATTGCGCCGCAACCTGCCCGCCAAGTGGGCCAGAACCACTCGGTCATGCTCGAGCTGTACGCTGAACAGCCCGCTTGGAAATTTTTCCTTAACCGTGCCGGTTACTTCGATGCTGTCCTCTTTGCTCATACTCCTCTTTGGATTCGGGCCGGCCACCCGTTTCTGCAGCCGGCCCGCGGAATTCTTAGGCCGCTGTGACGTTGGCCGCCTGCAGACCTTTGGGGCCTTTGGTTACCTCGAACTCCACCAGGGAGCCTTCATCCAGAGTCCGGTAGCCTTCCGTCTGGATGGCGGAGAAGTGCACGAACACGTCCTCTCCGTTCTCCCTTTGTATAAAACCGTAGCCCTTGGCTGCGTTAAACCACTTCACTGTACCTTTTTCTTTCATCTGCCTCATTCCTTCTTAACTGAACTAAAGCACTCACCCCCTCGCAACCCTTAGCAAAAAGGGGGATGCGGATGGACTCGCGCAACCCCCTTTGATACGAAGCGGAAAACAAGAGTCAAATGCCATACCATTATACAACAGGAGTATGCTTTCACCCGGTCCCGGCGCCGCCGCCGGCGAGCAGCGATTCGAGTTTTTTCGCTTTCGTTTCTGGTTCCGGGCGGTGGAGGAACTGCGCTTTCCGCCCGGCCAGAGCGCCAATCTGGTGCGCGGGGCATTCGGCAAACTCCTCCGCGAAACAGCGCCGCTGGAAGCGTACCGATCGCTGTTCGAGCCGGGCGGCGCCACTCGGCAGGGCCCCAGTGGACTGGCGGATTGGCCCCGTCCGTTCGTCTTCCGGTGCGCACACCTCGACGGCGCGGTTTTCTCCCCAGGCGCCCCCTTTTTCTGGGACGCCCATGTCTTCGAACTGCGCAGCGCCGTGTTGCCTTACTTCCGTGCCGCCTTCGAACGCTTACCCCGTACGGCGCTGACCGGCATCCAGGAATTGGACTTGGCCGATCGCCTCCGCCCCGGCCCCTGTTCCCTTTCCCTGGCAGGCGGCCCTGGCTCGGTCGCCACCGTAACCCTCCGCTTCGTCACCCCCACCGAGCTGAAAGCCGGGGGCCGTGTGGCGGACCGCCCGGAATTCGCCTTTCTCTTCGGACGGATTCGCGACCGCATCGCCACGCTCCGTTCGCTTTACAGTTGCCGCCCGTTGGATGTAGACTTTCGCGCCTTGGGCGAACGTGCCGCCCGCGTTCGCCTCGTCCGAAGCGATCTCACTTGGGAGTATGCTTCCCGCAAATCCGGCCGCACCGGGCAGACCCATCCCCTGGGGGGATTCACCGGCGAAGCGGAGTATGAAGGCGAACTGGCCGAATTTCTCCCTTGGTTGCAAGCCGCCCGCTGGGCCGGCGTGGGCCGCCAAACCGTCTGGGGCAAAGGCGAAGTGCATCTGGTGTAGTACAGGGCTCCCGGGTTCCGCCGGGAACGCACTGCGTTCCCGCACGGCCAAGAATGCGTGCCCATACCGAAAGTTAACCAGGAGGTAGTGGTCCGCGCGTGTGCTAAACTACCCGAAGTATCTACAGTAAGCACCCTCCGGCGGACCGCACCTGTTCCATTGCCGCTCTGAATCGCTCGTGGGTAGCCCAAAGAGAGGCCCATGATCGATCCCGACACCTTGATCCTCATCCTTTTGCTGCTCGCTGGGGGTGCCGCGTTATGGGTGCCTCCCGGCCCCGGAACTCCGCTGCGTTCCCCGGTGGGTCCGAGCTGACCGGGCAGCCGCGCATGCTACACTCGGATTGTCCCGTACCCATGGACTTTCTCAAGGGACTCAATGCGCAACAGCGCGAAGCCGTAGCCCATACGGAAGGCCCGCTTTTGATTCTGGCGGGCGCGGGCAGCGGCAAAACCCGGGTGATTACGCACCGGATCGCCCACATCCTCACCTCCCGGCATGTGCCTCCGTCCGCCATTTTGGCCGTCACCTTCACCAATAAGGCTTCCGGTGAAATGCGCCAACGCGTAGCCTCCCTGCTCGAAGGCAGTGGCCTCGATTCGCGGCCCAACGTTTCCACCTTTCACTCCTTCTGCGTCCGCCTGCTGCGCCGCGACGGCGAGGCCCTCGGCTCCATCCGCCCCGGCTTCACGCGCCGCTTCAGCATCTACGACGACGAAGACCAGCTCGGCATCGTCAAGTCCGCCTACCGCGGACTCGGCCTGGACGAAAAGGAGTTCATGCAGTATCGCGCGGCCCTTTCGCGCATCAGCCACGCCAAGAACCACAACAAGAATTCCAACGATCTCTATCGCGAGGCCACCACCCAGGAGATGGAACGGTTGGCCGCCGTATTCGATGTCTATGAAGGCGCTCTGCGCACTGCCAACGCCCTCGATTTCGACGACCTGCTGCTCGAAGCCGTGCGCTTGCTGCAGCATGACACCGCCACGCGCGAAGCCTGGAACCGCCGCCTCAGCTACGTCATGATCGACGAATACCAGGACACCAACCGCAGCCAGTACGAGCTCATGCGCCTGCTCTCCGATTCGCATCAGAACGTTTGCGTGGTGGGCGACGAAGATCAATCCATCTATAGCTGGCGCGGCGCGGACATCCGCAACATCCTCGATTTCGAGCGCGACTTTCCCAAGGCCCGGATCATCCGGCTGGAGCAGAACTACCGCTCCACGAAAAACATCCTGGCCGCCGCCGGCGCCGTGGTGGAGAACAACAAAGCGCGCAAGGGGAAGAAGCTGTGGACCGAGGCCGGAGCGGGCGAAAAGCTCGGCTTGTACGCCGCCTTCGACGCCGAAAACGAAGCCCTTTTTATCGCCGATACGATCGAAAAACTCCTGGACGCCGAACCGCGGAGCCACGTAGCGGTCCTCTACCGCACCAACTTTCAATCGCGGCAGATTGAAGAAGCCCTGCGCCGCTATGGGCGCAAATACAACATCGTGGGCGGCTTCAGTTTTTATCAGCGCGCGGAAATCAAGGACACGGTAGCTTACCTGAAGCTTTCCACCTCGCAAGGCGATTCGGTGAGTCTGCTGCGCATCGTCAACACGCCGGCCCGCGGCATAGGCCGCACCACCGTGGAACAGATCGAGTCCGTCGCCCGAGAGAAACATGTCAGCCTCTGGGACGCGATCGAAGCCATCATCGACGGCCAGCAGCTTTCCACGCGCTCGCAATCTTCGCTGGTCACATTTCGCAACCTGATCCAGGAGCTGGCGCTGGTGGCCAGCTCGGCTTCCGTGCCCGACCTGCTGCGGTTCATTCTCGACCGCACTGGCTACCGCCGTATGCTCCAGCAGGAAAAAACTCCCGAATCGGAGGGCCGCCTCGAAAACCTGGATGAATTGATTAATGCCGCGGCCGAAGCCGCCGAGCGCGGCGAGAGCCTATTTGATTTCCTCGACCACGCGGCGCTGGTCTCCGAAGCCGACGCCTACGATGAAGAGGCGCCCGTCACCCTGATGACCCTGCACAACGCCAAGGGCCTCGAGTTTCCCATCGTTTTCCTGGCGGGCTTGGAACAGGGCCTGTTTCCGCACAACCGCTCCATCAATTCGCCCGAGATGCTCGAAGAAGAGCGCCGCTTGTGCTACGTGGGCATGACCCGCGCCCAAAAACGCCTGGTGCTCACCTGGGCCCGGTACCGCCGCCGTTTCGGAAGCGGCGAACAGGAGCGTTCCACGCCTTCCTGGTTCCTCAGCGAGGTGCCCGAGGATCTCATCGTGAACCTAGGCGCACAGGAGGATGCCGGCGAGGTCAATCTCTTCAGCGAGCGCTACGACGCCCGCCGTTCCGCCCGCCGCAACGCGTTTACGGGCAAGACCTACAATTCGGTGCAGAACATTTCGCAGTTCTTCGGCGACCGCGGCATCCCCTTCAACGCTCCCAAGCCCGGCGAACTTAGAACTGCGCCGCCCCAGCCGCCACGCCCTTCCATTCCGGCCAAGCCGCTGCCTCCCGCCCCACCGCCTCCCCGCCGGGGTGCCCGCGCCGGCATGACCGTGGAACATCCCAAGTACGGCACCGGCACCGTGGTCCGCCGCGAGGGCGATGGCGACAATGCTAAGATCACTGTAAACTTCCCCCGTTTCGGGTTGAAGAAACTGGTCGAAAAGTACGCAGGATTGAAAAGAGACTGATGAACACAAAGACGATCGCAGACAGACTGGAACGTAAAAAAGTGAAGCGCGTTGCGCGCAAAAAGGCCGCTCCCCAAGCCAAGCGCGCGGCCGGAGTGGCCCGCGGCTCGATGAAGAAGAAGATCCGCCACCAGGTCCAGGGCCAGCGCAAGCGGTAAACGGCAGCGAGGCGGCGCCCCAGTGAGCATCCTCCGGACGAAGAGCATCGACGCTCTGATTGCCGCCGCTGAAGATCCCGGCAAGACGCTGCGCCGCACGCTCGGCCCCTGGAGCCTCACGGCCCTGGGCATCGGCGCGGTCATCGGCTCCGGAATCTTCATCCTCACCGGCACCGCCGCCGCCGGCGAGATGCTCAGTTACAAATCGATCCTGCACGCGCCGATCCTCGATCTGCTGCGCTACGGCTCGCAGGCCTTTTCCACCATCGGCCGCCCCGGCGCTGGGCCCGCCATTTCCCTGTCCTTCCTCCTCACGGCCGTCGCCTGCAGTTTCGCGGCGCTGTGCTATGCCGAACTGGCCTCCATGATCCCCATCGCGGGTAGCGCCTATACCTACGCCTACGCCACGCTCGGCGAAATCGTCGCCTGGATCATCGGCTGGGACCTGATCCTCGAATATGCCGTCTCCAACATGGCGGTAGCGGTCGGCTTTTCGGCCTATCTCAACGACATCCTCGACAACACCTTCGGCTGGCACCTCCCCGCCAGGTTTGCCGGCCCGCCCATTGTCGAAGGCCAGTTCACGGGCGCCTGGTTTAACATCTCGGCGCTCATCATTCTGCTCATCCTGACCTGGGTCCTGGTGCGCGGCGTCCGCGAAAGCGCCCGTACCAACAACGCCATGGTGGCAATCAAGATCGTCGCCATTCTGATCTTCGTCTTCGGCGCGGCGCGCGCGGTCAATACCGCCAATTGGCACCCGTTCCTCCCCAACGGCTTCTCGGGCGTGCTCACCGGCTCGGCCATCGTCTTCTTCACCTACATCGGTTTCGACTCCGTTTCCACCGCCGCCGAAGAATGCCACCGCCCACAGCGCGACCTCCCCTTCGGCATCATCATGACCCTGGTAGTCTGCGCGCTGCTGTATATCGCGGTAGCCCTGGTGCTCACCGGCATCGCCCGCTACGACACGCTCAACAACGCCGCGCCCGTAGCCAACGCTCTCAAGGCGCTGGGCTTCAACGGCATCCGCCAGTGGGTCAGCATCGGCGCCATCCTCGGCATGGTCTCCTCGCTGCTGGTCTTCCAATACGGCCAGGCGCGCATCTGGTTCGCCATGTCGCGCGACGGCCTGCTGCCCAAAGCATTTTCGAAAATCCACCCGGTGCACCGCACGCCGCACGTCAGCACCTGGATCGCCGGCCTGGCCGTAGGCATCCCCGCCGGCATTCTGGATATCGGCACCTTCGCCGACCTGGCCAACATCGGGACGCTGTTCGCGTTCATCATCGTTTCGGCGGGCGTCATCGTTTTGCGGCGCACGCAGCCCCACCGCGCGCGCGGTTTCCGCGTCCCGGGAGGAACCTGGCTGCCGCTGATTTCGATCGCGTTCTGCTTAGTCTTGATGATGGCGCTCCCGCTGGAGACCTGGGTCCGCTTCTTCGTCTGGCTGCTCATCGGCTTCGCGATCTACTTCCCGTTCGGCCGCAAGCACAGCGCCTTGGCGCGCGAGTCGTGATCCGGAAATGCCGTCCTCCCGTCCGCTGGTGAACGGGCCGTACCAGATTCGGACACCTCGCGCCCAACGCGCCAACCACGATCTCCCACGTTCCAGGCAACATGGAGTGGCCGGGCAGTTGCTCCAGCCATCGCGAACATCATGTCTTCCTTCGTGCACGACCTTCGTTTGAGCCTTCGCCAGCTCCGCAAGAACCCCGGCTTCGCGATCACGGTGATGGGCACGCTGGCGCTGGGAATCGGAGCCACGGCGGCTATTTTCAGCCTCGTCAATGCCGTGGTGTTGCGGCCCCTGCCCTTTCCTGATCCGGAACGGCTGGTGTGGCTGCAACAGGTGGATCACACTCCCGGGCTGCCTCCCGATACCACCGAGGCGCTCAGCTATCCGGACTATTTCGACTGGCGCGCCCAAAGTCGCTCCTTTGCGGGCATGGCGTCCTACCGCACCCCTGGCGTAACGCTCACCGGCAGCGGCCGGCCGCAGCAGCTTCCTTCCGCCGTGGTGTCCGCCGATTTCTTTCAAGTACTGGGGGTGCGGCCCCTGCTCGGGCGCGACTTTCTTCCGGAAGAGGAGAAGGTGGGCAGGCACGTGGTCATCCTGAGCTACGAGTTGTGGCAATCCACGTTCGGCGGCGCCCCCGATATCGCGGGCCAAGCCGTCACGCTCGACGGAATCGGTTACACGGTGGCCGGAGTGATGCCCGCCGGCTTTGTTTTTCCCGTCACCAATCCCGCGCCGGCGCTTTGGACTACGCCGGCGCGCGATGCCGAACAGCCGGGGACCCCAATGACCAGCCAGCGGGGCGCGGATATGCTGAGCGTCGTAGGCCGTTTGCGCCCGGCGGTATCGGCCGAACGCGCCCGTGCCGAATTGAACGTGATTGCCGGCCAGATCGCCGCGCAGTATCCGGACACCAACAAACCGTACACTTCGGCTTTCCTGCAGCCCATGCTCGATCACCTGGTAGGCGATTTCAGGCCGGCGCTGCGGGTCCTGTTTGCCGCCGTGATCGGCCTGCTGCTGATCGCCTGCGCCAATGTCGCCGGGCTGCTTCTGGTGCACGCCTCGCGCCGTGCGCCGGAAATCGCGGTGCGCGCGGCGTTGGGGGCCTCGCGCGCGGAAATCGTGCGCCAACTGCTGGTGGAATCGGTGCTTCTCTCGCTCTGCGGCGGCGCCCTGGGCATCGCGTTTTCGAGCTGGATCCTCGGCGCCCTGGTCCACTACATCCCCCAGAACATTCCGCGCCTCAACCAGGTCACCGTGGATACCACGGTGTTGGCGTTTGTCGCCCTGGTGTCGGTGCTGACGGGCATTCTGTTCGGCGTGGCACCCGCCTGGCGCGCTTCGCGGCTCGACCCGGCATCGGCCCTGCGCGACTTCGGCCGCGGCGCCACCACTCCCCACGGCCGTAGCCGTCTGCACAACTGGATCGTCGTTGGAGAGACCGCCGTGGGCTTGGTGCTGCTGGCCGCTTCGGGCCTGCTGATCCGCAGTTTCGTGCGCGTGATCCGGATCGATCCCGGCTTCGACCCGCGCCACGTACTCACCGCCAGCCTGAACTTGCCGGAGCGTACGTATTCGCGCCCCCAGAGAATTCAGTTCTACGACCGGCTGATGACCCGGCTGGCTACCCTGCCTGGCGTCGATTCGGTGGCGGCCGGCTTTCCGCTACCGCTGGGCGAAGGGGACGTCGGTATCTCGTTCCAGATCCAGGGAAGGCCCGTGGAGCCTGGCGACGAGCCGGCGGAACGTCTGGCCGTGGCTTCCCCCGGCTTCTTTCACACCATGCGCATTCCCCTGCTCGCCGGGCGGGAATTCACGGCGCACGACGACAAGCAGGGGCCGCCCGTCATCCTGATCAATGAGCGATTCGCGCGCAAATATTTTCCCGGCGAGAGTCCGTTTGGCAAGCACATCCGGTCCAACGTCTCCGATGGCGACGGCCAGCCTCCCTGGCGGGAAGTGGTGGGGGTGGTGGGCGATGTCAAACGCCGGAACCTGATGGCGGACGACGAACCGATGTATTACTTGCCCTGGGCGCAGGCCATCCTCACGTCGCCCGCACTGTGCATCCGGGCCGCGGGCGATCCGGCGCAACTGGCCGGCCCCCTGCGCGCCGAACTCGCGCGGCTCGATCCGGAAATTCCGCTTTACCGCGTGCGCACGCTCGATACCCTCGTCAGTAACGCGGCTTCCGAGCCGCGCTTCCAGATGCTGCTGGTGTCCTGTTTCGCGCTGCTGGCGCTGGCGCTGTCGGCGGTCGGCCTCTATGCCGTGCTCTCGTACATGGTGGCGCAGCGGACCACGGAGATCGGCCTGCGCATGGCCTTAGGCGCGCAGCCCCGGGACGTGCTTCGGTGGGTGCTGCGCCGAGGCATGCGGATGGCAGCCATGGGAGCCGCGATCGGGCTCGCTCTCTCGACTGCCTTGACGCGCTACATGCAGGAGCTGCTGTTTGGCGTGCGGCCTCTGGATACGCTGACGCTGGCGGCGGTGAGCGCGACTTTGCTCGCGGTATCGGCCCTTGCCAGCGCCGCGCCCGCGCTGCGTGCGGCGCGCCTGGATCCCATGCAAGCGCTGCGCGACCAGTAGAGGCCTGCCTAAGTCCTTTCCCGCTAGCCCGCCAGCATGCCGCAGATGTACTCCGCCACCAACTCCGGCACCTCCAACGGAATGAAATGCGACTGCTCCTGCAGCAGGAAATCGCGTCCGTGCGGAAAACGCGAAGCCAGTTGCGGGTCGGTCGGAGAAGGATAGGGATTGAAAAAACGCCGCGCGGAGGTTCCGGCCCGGAGTACGGTCACCGGGCAGGAAATCGAAGGAACCACGGGGTGAATGTTCGCCACCTCTTCTTTGGCGCACTCGTGGGCGGAGGCCTCGATGTGCGGAGGACAGGCCATCAGGTACTCGCCCTCGGTGAGGAGGAGTCCATAGTTGCAGTAATCGCGCAATACGCCCTTGTGCCAGCGCGAGAACGGAGGCCGCCACTGGAAGCTCTCATACATCGCGTCCGGGGAGGACCAGCGATCGCGGCGCCGGCGCACCACGAACGTACTCAGAGGCTCCGTTCCGTAGACGCCGGGCTCCCAAATGGTCGGATCGAGCAGGAGCAATGCGGAGAACGTCGCGGCCCGCTCGGCCGCTGTGGCCACCACCGAGTGCCCTCCCATGGCATGTCCGATCCCGATGGCGCCGGTGATCCCCAATTGCTCGACCACCTGTATCAGATCGCTGGCGAAGAAGGTCCAATGATAAGGAGGCTCGGGCTTGGCGCTGCGGCCGTGGCCGCGAGCCTCCGGCGCGAGGCAACGCCGGTTTGGCAGGCGGTGAATCACCTGGTCCCAGCACCGCCCGTGGAATCCGTTCCCATGCGCGAACAGCAACGGCGGACCGTCCCCGGGCCAATCCCACATGGCGAGGTCGAGCCCATCGATGGATAAGTGGATCAGTTCCGGGGTTCGCGAGGTCACCTTCGGATTTTCGCACACCGCGGCAGGGGCCTCCCCGGTACGATAGGATTGAGTTCACCTTAAACCGGCGGCCACCGCCAAGTCGCCCATAGCACTGCTGATGGTCAGCCTGACAACCCTCATGCGAGCCATGCCAGCCGCCCGGTCCAAGAAGGTGTCGTGGGATTCGTTTTTCCTGGCACGAACGATAAGCCTATACTGCTGACGTCGCTTGACAGGTCGCAATCCGCCAAGATAATATGACTGGACACATCGGCGAAAATATGCTCCGAACTTTAGTCCGCCTCCATGCCGGAACCGCTGAAAACGGCGAACGACATAGTCGCCAGTTCAAGCCAACGCCATGAATCCATCGGCGCGTCGAGCGATTCAGGTCCTCTGGGAAATTAGCATGCGGTGAAAGTGAATTATCTATGCCAGTTTATGATATCGAGTTGAATTCAGCCGCTCATTACCCAGTGAGTGGCATCGTTGAATTGTCGCCGTTAGTGGAGGCGGCTGGCTTTGGCGCCATCTGGAAAGGTGAATCCAACAGCACCGATCCGCTTGTCCTACTTTCTGCGATTGCGGCGCGGACACAAAAGCTGAAGTTAGGTACCGCCATCTATCATATCTATGGCCGGAGCCCGATCACTCTGGGCATTCAGGCTGCCACCCTACAGGACCTTTCGGCGGGGAGGTTACTGTTGGGTTTAGGGGTCGCCAACAAGACCATCGCGGCATGGCACGGGGGGACCTTCGACCGGCCGCTGCGGCGCATTCGCGAGTACGTTGACATTGTGCGGCAGACTGGCGCTGGTGAGCGCGTGGAATACGCGGGCGAGACGTATGCGACAGGTAAGCGGTTCCAGCTTTCCTGGAAACCCGATCACCCCCGTTTCCCCATCTATGTAGCCGCATTGGGACCGCAGATGACACACTTAGTGGGCCAGATTAGCGATGGAGTCATGATCAACATGGCAACGCCGGCCAAAGTGCGCGAAATTGCCGGCCGGGTGCGTGCCGGTGCTGCCGAAGCAGGTCGCGCTCCGAGTGAAGTCCAGATCATCACGAAAGTGCGGGTCTCCGTCAATCCCGACCGTACCAAGGCACGCAACAGACTGCGCCAGGTACTCACGTTCTATAACATCGCCGATCACTATAGTGACATGCTGAAGGCCTCCGGGTTTGAAACCGAAGTCAACGCTGTCCAGGCGGCATTCCGCGAGGGAGGCTTCAAGGCTGCCCAGGAAACCCTCACGGATGCGTACATGGACCGGCTACCCGTGGTGCCGGCCACTTCGGCAAGTGAAGTGAAGGAGCGCCTGCAGCCCTTTGCCGAAGCAGGCGTGGATCGTTTATGTGTACCGTATGTACCTTCAACTGACGATGTCCTCGGAGACGCAAGACGTTTTATCGAAGGATGGGGTAGTACTAAATAGAGAGACACAATGCCGGAACCTCAATTACAAAGTGAGGCCACTGCCCAGGATCAGGAAGCGATTCGGCAGAGCGTTCGCCAACTATGCAAGGACTTCCCGGATGCCTACTGGCGAAAGGTAGACAAGAACGAGGAGTACCCGGATGCCTTTGTCAAGGCTGTTACGGCGTCCGGGTATTTAGCCGCTCTCATTCCCGAAGAATATGGCGGCGCCGGCATGGGAATCACTGAAGCGGGCATCATCCTCGAAGAGATCAATCGTGCCGGGGCCAATTCGGGCGCATGCCACGCACAGATGTACACCATGGGCACCTTACTGCGCCACGGCAACGAAGATCAAAAGCGGCGTTACCTGCCACAGATTGCGAGTGGCGACCTGCGCCTGCAGGCTTTTGCCGTTACCGAGCCGAACTCCGGTTCGGATACGACGCGGATTCAGACCCGGGCCGTCCGCAAAGGCGACCGGTATGTTGTCAACGGGCAAAAGATTTTCATCTCGCGCGTGAAGCAGTCGGACTTGATGCTGCTGCTGGCGCGTACGACTCCCTACGACGAGGTCAAAGAGAAGACGCATGGGATCTCGGTCTTTATCATTGACCTCAGAAATGTTCGAGGAAAGCTGGAAGTCCAGCCTCTCGACATGATGGTAAATCATCACACCAACGCGGTGTTCTTTGAGGATGTGGAGGTTCCAGTCGAAAACCGCATCGGTGAAGAGGGCCGCGGTTTCAGTTACATCATCGATGGCTGGAATGCCGAGCGTATTCTGATTGCCTCGGAAGCTGTTGGAGATGGCCGCTGGTTCATCGACCGGGCTGTCTCCTACAGCCGCGATCGTGTGCTGTTTGGACGCCCTATCGGCGCCAATCAGGGAATCCAGTTTCCCATCGCCCAAGCTTATGCTCGCATAGAAGCGGCCGACCTGATGCGTTTTCAGGCGGCCGCCAAATTCGACCGCCTCGAGAAATGCGGCGCCGAAGCCAACATGGCGAAGTTACTGGCCTCCGAAGCAGCCTGGGAAGCCGCCAACATATGCCTGACCGCTCACGGCGGATACGGTTTTGCGCGGGAATATGATGTAGAGCGCAAATTCCGGGAAACACGATTACTGACGGTGGCGCCGGTAAGTAATAACCTGATATTGGCGTTCCTGGGAAATAAGGTGCTGGGATTGCCTAAGTCCTACTGAGTTAGACCTCTGCGAAGGTGGTGAACCTGAATGCGCGACGAACTGCGCCGCTCCTGGATGTTTGTACCGGGACACCGGCAGCGGATGCTTGACAAGGCTCTCGGTCTGGCCCAGGTTGACGCCGTAATGCTGGATATTGAAGACGGCGTTCCTCAGCCCGAAAAGCAAACCGCACGAGAGCAAATCGGGGCATGCTTAGCCGGCCCCCGAACCGGGGGACCGGCCCGGTATGTGCGTGTCAGCGCTGTCACCTACGAACATTTACAAGCGGATCTGTCCTTTATAGTTCAAAAAGGATTGGACGGACTGGCCTTGCCTAAGGTCGAGACCCCGCAGCAAATCCAGCTTGTGGATGCTGTCTTGCGCGACCGCGAGCGGCTGGGCGGAATCACTCCAGGCAAAGTGGCCTTGTTGATCGCGATTGAGAGTCCGCGTGGACTGCTGAATGCCTATGCCATTGCCACCGCCTCCCCTCGGGTCACAGGATTGATGTTCGGAGCAGAGGATCTGGGGAAGGAATTAGGTCTGCCTCTTCGAAGAGAGGGTGAAGCCGCAGAGCTTTTATTTCATCGATCCACGCTGGTGGTAGCCGCCGCGGCAGCGGATGTTCAGGCAGTGGATGGCGTCTGGCCGGACCTTTCGGACCAGGAAGGACTCAAACGATATGCACTCCAGTCCCGAAGGCTGGGGTTTGGCGGGATGTCGCTGATTCATCCCGGGCAGGCCGACACCATTAACCAGATTTTCGGCCCGACTCCGGACGAGGTCGGCTATTGCCAAAAGGTCATTGAGGCTTTTGAGGCTGCGGTTGCGCGCGGCGATGGGTCGATTGCCTTTGGTGGCCAACTCATCGATCTTCCGATTGTCGAGAGGGCGAAGCGGACTGTGGCGTTCGCCACAAAGCTCGGCATGGCGGCAAGTTCATAAGTACAGGTATTGTGGCTGAGAGGGGAACTCCAAAGTGGCTGTGAAACCAGGCTGGGAAGGACGCTTCTATGAGGATTTCGAAGTTGGGGACATTTACCGTTGCCGTCTCGGTAGAACCCTCACTGAGGCCGACAACACCTGGTTTACGTTGTTGACCAACAATACCAATCAAATCCATTTCAACACCGAATATGCGAAGCGGACTGAGTATAAACGGCCTCTGATCAACAGCGCTTTAACGTTGGCGATCGTAGCGGGAATGGGTGTGGCCGACGTCAGTGAGAACGGCTTTGCGTTAGGGTGGGACGAAATCAAATTGCCCAACCCCCTGTTTGCCGGTGACACCCTGTACTCGGAATCCGAGGTGGTCGACAAGCGGGAGTCCAAGTCCCGCCCTCAGTGGGGCTTGGTCAAGGTCCGTACGCGTGGTGTGCAGCAGGAAGGTAAGGTCGTCATCGACTATGTGCGCACCGTGATGGTTTGGAGGCGAGCCTTCGCTCCCTCCAGTGATCTCTTCCCTAAAATCAATGAATCCAAGTAGCAGCAATCGGTCGGCCCTCACTGGTGTCAGAGTTCTGGCATTGGAGGTGTCGGTTTCCGGTCCCCATTGCACTCGCATTTTGGGGGACATGGGGGCAGAAGTCTTTAAGATCGAAAAGCCCAAGGACGGGGATTTGATTCGCCACTGGGACAGCGCGGTCCGCGGATTATCTTCCGGTTACGTGTGGCTGAATTACAACAAGCACAGTTTCGCGTTGGATGTTAAGAAGAGCGCAGGACTCGAAGTGCTCCACCGCCTCGTCAAGTCTGTGGACGTGTTTGTCGAAAATTTCGCTCCCGGCGTGGCCGATAGACTAGGCCTGGGATATGACACCCTGCGATCTATTAATCCACGACTGATCTACTGTTCGATCTCAGGATATGGCCAGACTGGACCTTACAAAGACGTGAAAGCCTATGATTTACTAATTCAAGGAGAGGCAGGTATTATCGCCACTACCGGCTCAGAAGACCAGCCGGCAAAAGTGAGCGTTCCCATTGCTGATTTGGCATGCTCCATGTATGCCGTGACCGGCATACTCTTGGCTCTGTATCAGAGGCAAACGACCGGCCAGGGCCAGTACATTGACATCTCGATGTTCGAATCCATTCTCGCCTGGCAGGGATATTTTCTCCAGCATTATTGGCACCAGGGTGAAGAACCCGCGCGGGTTGGGTTCCGGCACCATTATGTGACACCCTATGGGCCTTTCCTCGCGGGCGACGGCGTCTACGTAAGCTTCGCCGTGGCGTCGCGTCAGGATTGGGAAGTATTTTGCCGGGAGGTCATCGAGCGGCCTGAGCTCGTGGAAGACCCGCGCTTTGCGACATCCGAATTGCGGCGAAAGAATCGGGTGATTCTCGAACAAATGATCGACCAGATCTTTCTCCAGCACAACCACGATGAATGGTTGCTGCGGCTAAAAAAGAGCCGCCTGCCTTACGGAGAAGTGAGAGGTATCGGACAGGTGGCCAGTCATCCCCAGGTAATCGCTCGCGAGATGGTTCGCGAAGTCGACTCCCCTGTGGGGCGTATTCCCGTGACTTCAAGTCCACTCCGCCTGTCTGATAGTCCAGCCCGATTTGATCCTATACCTTCCTTGGGACAGAGCACTGTCTCTATTCTGCATGAGCTGGGCTACAGCGACGAGGAAATTGCAAGAATGCGGGAAGAAAAGGTAATTTGATCGTTGCCGCGGCCGCCTTGCGTCTACCTGGTCACCGTAAATAGACTCGCCCCGGGTCGATCTCCTCTCGCAGGAGCCGGAGTTCCTCTCGGGTCGGTCCCGGCGTGATCGGAACCGGCTCCGGCACTTGCAATGGGAATCCTGTATTCTCCAATAGCTGTTCGATCTGGATCCCCGGGTGCATTGACACTACGGATGCCGTACGCGAGGCATTATCGAACCCGAGCACAGCCATGTCGGTAATTATGCGGTGAGGCCCGCCGCCGCGCAGGCCCAGTTGCTGCCGGCTGTGGCCGTTGACGAAGCCAGGGCTGGTGAGGTGGGCCACTACAGCGGGAAGCTTGCGTTTTCCGTGCCGAACGATCACGATGATTCGTTTGGCCAGGGAAGCTACATCATTGCCCCCGGCACTGCCGTTGAAATAGTGGACCCGCCCGTCCGGATCCTTCGTTAGAGTCGTGTTGACGTTGCCGAAACGATCGACCTCCAAAGCCCCGATAAACCCCACATCGACCACGCCCCGGTGAAGATTCATGCCGAGCGTATCGATAAATCCGCTCCAGGAACTGGCGCGGTAAAAGATCCGGGAATCTGCCAGCCCCACAGGTGTATCCACTGGCTCCATATTCGCAACGCCGATCTCCAGCAGCAGGCTGAGACCCGGTGCATGGGTTCGCCGCGCCAGGACGCAGGCCACCTGAGGAAGACCGATTCCCACGACGGCCACTTCTCCGTCGTGCACTTCTTTCGACGCTGCCGTTACCATGATCTCGCTGGCGCTGATTTGCTCGCCGAAAGATTCCTGGTCTCGAACCTCAGTGGAAGTTGATTGCATAAGTATGGATCCTAATAGCCGAAAATAGCTTCGGCCTTAATCTCATTCATGCGGCGCGCCCCGCCGACTCTCTCCAAGTACTCCCAATGGTCGCGCACACCGAAAACATAGGTCTGTAAATACTCGTTCATGGTCCGGGGAGTCTTATGGTGCTCGGCATAGAGTTTCAGGTGATCCGCATCATAGTCATAGCATCCAAACACTCCCGTGGGGTGTGCCCCAAAGGGTTGGTGAACAACCGCCTCTACTCGATGGCCGGGGATGATTGTCCGTTCCGGTGAACGCTGAATGTACTCGGTCGGTACCAACTCTTCCGTGATTACAAACAACCTGTTCCCGGCCTTTGCCTGTTCTTCGTTCTCCCATCGAGGACCATTAATCCAGCAATTTCCGATTCGGTCCGCAATCTGCACATGGACCACGGAGACATCCGGCGTGATGGCTCGTAAGAAAACATACTCCTCCCCCGTAAACGGACACTTTCCCCGGCGGAGGTAGTCCGGCGCCGCCGCTTCGAGCCGTTCCATCATCTCGGAAGCCAGCAGAGACTTAATTGAGATGAACGAGATGCCCAGGGCCCCCGCCAGATATCCAAAGGCAAGAGAAAGACTGCTCGAGTCGATAGAGACCACCGCGCCTGTCTCTCGCGCCCGGTTAATACACCGGACAGGGCCAAACCGGTCTAGAGAACCTCCTCCAACGATCAGCTTAGCCACCAGGCCGGCGCCGACGAGCAGATCCGTCTCCATACCCATCACGCCCTGCGATAGCGTGAGGTTCTTTTTCTGCTGGCGAATGAGTTCGTGAGCAAACACGATGGAGTTGCGGGCAATCGCAAACCCACCCAAGGCTATGTGTGAGCCGTCGGGGATGCTTCGCACAACCTCCGCGATGCTCTTCACTTTGTCAGGCAAATTACACACCCTCCATACCGAGGCTTGCGTGCGTCATCCCGTAACCGCGCGGACCTTCCATATTCTAAGGAGTCGGATGATGACTGTCAACCAGATATCGACTTGAATTTGACGCCGATGCTCCGCAGCTGGTAACCGTGATAAAATAACTCTCGCCCTACCAAGCCTTGACGTGTGGTTGGGGGGTATTGGAATGAAACAACTCGGAGAAAAGAACAAGCCTAAACCGGAGAAGGCCCACATCCACCTGTCGGTAAATGGGGAGCCGGTCGAAGTAGCCTTTGCCCCGCACAAAACGCTTCTGGAAGTGCTCCGCGAGGACTTGGGGCTTACCGGAACCAAACATGGCTGCGAATTGGGTGAATGCGGATGTTGTGCCGTGCTGGTGGATGGCCGCCCGGTGCTTTCCTGCCTGGCGCTGGGAGTGGCGCTGGAAGGACATGAGGTCACCACCGTCGAGGGCATGGCGGATGGAACGAAGCTCCATCCGTTGCAGGCGGCCTTTGCCGACCTGGGAGCTGCGCAGTGCGGATACTGCACTCCAGGAATGCTCCTGTCCGCAAAAGCTCTGCTGGAGGAGATCCCGCGGCCTTCCCGCGACCAGATCAAGGCGGCCTTGGCCGGAAACATTTGCCGTTGCACGGGTTACATCAAAATATACGAAGCGGTGGAACTGGCTGCCGCCTGGCTGGCTGGAGAGCCTGCGGAACCCCCGAAGGAGAGCATCTATGGGTGGCGATAATGGAGCCATGCGAGCCGGCCTGCGGGTGGTAGGTAAGCCATTTCGCAAGGTGGACGCAACCTCCAAGTGTACGGGTGAGACGAAGTATGCAGACGACATTATGCTCCCGCGAATGCTTCACACCAAGCTTTTGCGCAGCACCGTCCCGCACGCCCGCATTGTGAGGATTGATATTTCCAAGGCGCAGCATTTCCCCGGCGTCAAGGCCGTGCTCACCGGAAAAGATCTTCCCGTCGCATATGGCGCCATGCCCGTTAGCGAGGATGAACATGCTCTGGCAATCGACAAGGTCCGTATGGTGGGAGAGCCCGTGGCCGCGGTCGCCGCTGTGGATGAGGATGTTGCCACCGAGGCCTTGGAGCTGATTGAGGTCGAGTACGATCTTCTCCCGACCATTTCCTCCATCCAGAGTGCGTTGGACAACCCCGAGCCCCGCGTCCACGATCATGGGGAATTCGGCAATATCCATCGCAGGCAAGTCTACGAATTCGGCGACGTGGAAGCCGGCTTTGCCGAGGCCGATTTCGTTCGGGAAGATCTTTCGTTCTATGAGGGCAGCACCCACCTTCCCTTGGAGCAACATGCCAGCGTGGCCCAGTTCAGCCATGACGGCAAGCTCACACTCTACACTTGCACTCAGGACCTCCACTACCTGCACAAGGCGCTCGTCAAAGTGCTGGGGCTTCCGGGCAGTCATATCCGCGTCATCGCCACTACGGTCGGGGGAGGCTTCGGAGGTAAGTGCGATCCCTTCCAGCATGAGATGGTGGTCTCCAAGCTGGCGATCGTCACGGGACGCCCCGTCAAGATCTGTCTAACCCGCGAGGAGGTCTTCTACTGCCACCGGGGGAGACATCCCGCGCTGATGTCGACTAAGACCGGGTTTAAGAAGGACGGATCCATCACCGCCATGCACCATCGCACGTTTTTGGACGGCGGGGCCTACGGCGGTTTGGGCGTGGCTAGTTCCTTTTACACCGGGACCTTTCAGACAACCACTTACCAGATCCCGCGCTTCCGTTGTGAGGCCGTGCGTGTGTTCACCAACAAGGCTCCCTGCGGCCCCAAACGGGGAAATGGGACTCCGCAGCCACGCTTCGCCCAGGAAATTCAAATGGACAAGATCGCCGAGCAGTTGGGCCTGGACCCGGCGGAAATGCGAAAGCGCCATCTGGTTCCCCCCCATTCGTTCGTGGCCAATTGGCTTCACGTGGGCACCATGGGTCTGGGTAAGTGCATTGACAAAGTAGTGGAAGGCTCCCGGTGGAGCCAACGGTTCCGCAAGCTGCCTTACGGGAATGGGATTGGATTGGCGTGCAGCGGTTATATGACCGGGGCACAAACTCCCATCTACTGGAACAATATGCCGCACTCCGGCGTACAGTTGAAACTGGACCGTAGCGGAGGCGTCAGCGTCTTTTGTGGTTCCGCTGAGATTGGGCAGGGTTCCGATTCCATTCTGGCCTATATCGTCGCCGAGGTCTTAGGGATTGATCCTTTCGATATTCGCGTCGTCACGGCGGACACCGACCTCACGCCGGTCGATCTCGGTAGCTACTCCAGCCGCGTGACTCTCATGACGGGCAATGCCGCCATCCAGGCCGCCCAGCGGGCCAGGGACTTGTTGAGCCAGGCGGTTTCTGAAAAACTGGACGTTCCAGAAAACCGGCTGTGCTTTGCGGATCGCCGCGTTTTCGACATGGAAAACGCCTCGAAAGGCGTAAGCTTTGTAGAGGCGGTCTGGCTCGCGGAGACCAAGTTCGGCACTCTCGGAACGGTCGGCTCCTACAAACCGCCCGCCGCACGGGGAAAGTTCCGAGGATCTGGGATCGGTCCTTCGCCGGCTTACAGTTATACCGCAGCAGTCGCCGAAGTGGAGGTCCATCCGGAGACCGGCATCGTGGTAGTTCCCCGCATCTGGATCGCACACGATATCGGCCAGTGCATCAATCCTGTCCTGGTGATGGGGCAAGTCGAGGGCAGCGTCTATATGGGTTTGGGTGAAGCCTTGATGGAAGAGATGACGTATCGCGGTAATCGGAACGTGGTTCACAAGTTCCCCTCTTTCCTCGAATACAAGAGCCCAACCACGCTGGAGATGTGCGACGTGATCACGTACCTCGTTGGCGATGGGGATTCCAATGGCCCGTTCGGGGCGAAAGAAGCCGGGCAAGGACCGCAATTGCCGGTTGCGCCTGCCATCGCCAACGCCGTTTACGATGCAGTCGGGGTGCGCATCGATGAGGTTCCCATCACGCCCGATAAAGTGCTGAAAGCGATTCGCGCCAAAGCCAAGGGACAGGAAGGCAGATACGGGCCTGTTAAGTTCCCTCACTGTGAGATGCCGGCTCCGATTTTCGTGCCGACGCCGGGCGAAGGTGGAGACGGCCGGCCCGTAGAACGCGAGCCTGTCTCGGCTCAAAGGTAGGTTCCGGACACCATCCCGCCGCGAGATCCAGAATGCTGAGACTTCCCAAGTTCCGCTATCACCAACCCGCGTCCGTTACTGAGGCCGTCCGCATGATGGCCGACCGAGGGCCGGATGCCGCGTACGTCGCCGGCGGTACGGATCTTTATCCCAACATGAAGCGCCGCCAGCAGTTACCCAAGGTTGTAATCGGGCTGGCACAGCTCGATCAGCTCAGCGCCATCGAGGGCGAGCCGGCGCAAGGAATGGTTTTGGGGGCCGGTCTCACGTTGACCGCCGTTACGAATGACCCCCGCATCCAAAGCGCCTACCCGGCCGTGGCGAAGGCCGCCGGTTTGGTTTCCACACCGCTGTTGCGCAATATGGGCAGCATCGGGGGGAACCTTCTGCTCGACACGCGATGCAATTACTACGACCAGAACTACGAGTGGCGCAAGGCAATCCACTTTTGCATGAAAAAAGACGGCGAGATCTGTTGGGTGGCTCCCTCCAGCCCGCGTTGCTGGGCCGTGCAGTCGAGCGATTGCGCCCCGGTTATGGTCGCCATTGGAGCCAAGGTGAAGCTCGTTTCGAGTTCGGGAGAAAGGCTGATGCCGGCGTCGGAACTCTATAACGACGATGGAATCCGGCACCTGAATAAACGGCCCGACGAACTGCTGACCGAGATTCACTTGCCACCCCCCAACGGCTGGCGAGCGACGTACTGGAAACTTCGCCGCCGTGGCTCCTTCGATTTCCCGGTTTTGGGCGTGGCGACGTGCGTCAGCCTGGCGCGCGATGGGACGGTGGAGGATGCCAAAATTATTCTGGGAGGGGTTGGCTCCTCTCCCCTGGAAGTGGCAGCCGCGCAGCAGGCAATCGTGGGCAAGAAGTTGACGGAAGACACGATCCAGGAAGCCTCCGCGGCGGCATACCCTATGGCAAAGCCCCTCGACAATACGGATTTTGCCATGTACTGGCGCAAAGACATGACACGCCATTATGTCGCGGGCACGCTCCGGGAACTGGCGGGCCTCCCGCCGAGTTTCCCGCAGCCGAATGGCACTGACGCTTCTCCGCGGCTCCGCGTGCTCTAAGTCGTCGTTTCTTAGCCTCCGTTCGAAGGAAACAAGGAAGATCGTGTCATGCTGAATGAACCCAATTATGATGTGGCACATCTGGGACACTTGGAGCTTCTCACACCCAAGCCCGATGAGAGCCTTCGCTTCTTCAAGGATGTGCTCGGCCTGACGGAGAGCGGCCGGAAGGGCGAATCCGTATATTTGCGCGGCTGGGACGATTACGAGCGCCATACGCTCAAGTTGACCGCTTCCAAGATGTCTGGCATGAGTCATATGGCCTTCCGGACCAGGAGCCAGCAGGCCTTGGAGCGCCGCGTCGCCGCGCTGCAGGGGTCCGGTTACGAGATCGGATGGACGGATGGTGACCTGGGACATGGTCCGGCCTACGTCTGCCACGATCCCGACGGCCATCAGGTGGAGTTGTATTACGAGACCGAGTGGTATGTGCCCCCGCCCGAGCTGAATCCTAGCTTGAAGAATCAGGCTCAGCGATTCCCGGCGCGCGGTGTGAACGTCCGTAGGCTCGAACACGTGGAATGTCTCGCTGTCGACATCAAGGCGAATCGCGAGTTCTTCGAGCAATATCTTGGCTGCCGCCTGACCGAGCAGATTGTGCTGAACGATGGCACCGAAACGGGAATGTGGATGACATGCACGAATAAGGGCCACGACTTCTCTTATGTTCGCGACGATACTGGAACAAGCGCCCGCTTCCACCACCTGACCTATACCGTGGATAGCCGCGAGGAAGTTCTGCGGGCCGCCGATATCTTCCTTGAGAACGGCATATTTATCGAAAGTGGGCCGCACAAGCATGCCGTCCAACAGACTTTTTTCTTGTGGGTCTATGAGCCCGGCGGGAACCGCGTGGAAGTGGACAGCGCCGGAGCGCGCCTGGTTCTTGCCCCGGATTGGAAGCCGATCCGATGGACCGAAGAGGAGCGCGAGAGGGGTCAGGCGTGGGGACTCAAGACCGCCGAGACCTTGCATACTTACGGCACCCCGCCGATTGACGACTCTTTCTGAAAATCCGGGGCGATGCGCCTCCCTGTCGCATCACCCCAGCGAGCCGCCCTCCGATTGTCCGCTCCACATCCAACAGCCCTTTTGATAATCGCTAAATTCCGAGTCGGGGAACACTCAAGTACGGACCAGCCACATGTCGCTTTTTTACTATCGTTAGCCTGCTGAGGCGCGTAATATGTCACTCAAGATCGTCGACGAGGTAAAACTGAATTACTTCGGATCCGGGACTGGCCGACTTGCAGGTTTCCGTTCGCGACGGCAAGCTGATCGGGCACAGCTTTTACGATGACGATCTGGATTTCGATCTGATTCCGACGGACGCTACACACGTCCGCGCACCGGGCCCAACTGCATTGGAGTTCGTACCGGCAGCGTTGGGGCATCCACCGGAGTGGCATCTGACGGGCGAACTCGGGAGCCTTCGCGGAGTGCTGCCACAACAGGTGACGTTCCAGCCGACGGCCGCGGATCTGCGCGCACTGGTGGGGGACTATCGGAGCGCGGAAATTCTAGCCTCCTATGACATCGTTTTGAGAGATTCGGACCTGGCGATTCAGCCACCTGGCGGGGGTCTGCAATTTGATCGTTTTCGGCCTGCGGAATAGCCCGACGCCCCACGCTCCCCCACTCACAGCGTCGCCCTACCTTGCGCAGCCCCACCGAGAGGACACAGCGGGCGAAGAAAAAGCGGTCACTCCGCCACTCAAAATGAATTCCTTGCCTATTGAGTAACTTCCGGATCTGAAAGCCCAAAATGCGAGGATCGCCAGGGGAAACTGAAAGAGAGGAGAACTGGTGAGGATCGCTTACCGAACGCGGTGGATCGAGAGGGACGAGGCCATTTCCCCCAGAACAAGGGAGACGGTGTTTGCCAAAAACAGCCGTCAAGATCGTCTCCCGATTCTGGCCTTTCCCCGGAAGCTACACAAACAGCGGAGGTTATGCCATTGTGAAATTGGAGTGCATTGTACCGAAAAAGATCGTCTCCCGCGCGGGCCTTCCGGGAACCTCCCCCAACCAATTGCGCGGCCAACCTGTTTCCCGTTTTATAAAATGGTACAGTTTAGGCAAGGTGGAACTTATGCATAAGCCCCTACGGCTATCTGTTTTTGCCCTGCTTGGGGGGGCGCTGGCTGCCGGCGTAGCCTACGGCCAACAGGCAATCTCCGCGCAATCCGGGATGCTGCATTTCGTCGAAGGCACCGTCTATGCGAACGGCCAGCAGGTCGAGGCCAAATTCGGGCAGTTTCCCGCCCTGAAGGAAGGCCAGGAACTCCGCACGGAAGATGGACGCGCAGAAGTGCTGCTGACGCCGGGTGCATTCCTGAGGGTGTCGGAGCGCAGCTCCATCCGCATGCTCTCCGACCGGCTCTCCGACACGCGCGTCGAAGTCCTGCATGGTTCCGTCATGGTGGAATGCGCGGAGCTGCTCAAGGATAACGCCCTCTCGCTGGTCTACCAGGACCGCACCATCCAGTTGCAGAAACGCGGCCTATACCGCCTGGACACCGACCCGGCGCAATTCCGTGTCTATGACGGGGCGGGTGTGGTTCGCTCCGAAATCGGGCAACTGACGCTTCGAGCGGGCAAGGCCACCAGCCTGAACGGCGTGCTGCTCGCGGAGACTTTTGATGCAAAAAGCGGAGATGCTCTCTACGCCTGGACCCGCCAGCGGTCGAGCGCCTTGTCTTATGCCAGTATTTCGGCCGCGCAAACCTTGATCGACAACGGCACTACCTGGTCCAGGGGCGGCTGGTTGTGGAGTCCGTTACTCGACGAATTCACCTTCGTCCCGCGTACCGGCATGGGATACAGTCCGTTTGGCTGGGGGTTCTGGAGTCCCGTCAACCTGGGTTACTATTACAACCCCTCCTATTACGGCTACGCTCCGGGCGTTGCCGGGAAAAGCGGGAACACCAACCCCTCGGCCGCGGCCCAAGCCCTCGCCCGCAGGCCGGTTGCGCCGAGTAATTCCGGAGCCGCCCCGGTGAGCGGCTGGCAATCCGCTGCGCGTTCCGCGGGGGGCTACTCCGGCGGATCGATGGCGGCCTCCCCACCCATGGGCTCCGGCGGAGCATCCCCTGCCGTCGTTCGCGCCAGCGGCTCCGGCCGCGCCACCCGGTAAGCAAACGTTAAATTAGTCACAATCGGTTGCGCTTAGCCCCTTAAGTGCGTTAAAAAAGGGGAACATTGGGTGCAGCATCGCCGTATTCAGGTGCCAAGGTCGTTATCACTGGCGGCTTTGGTTTTCTCGGAAGCAGTCTGGCAGTGCGTCTGGCCAAGGCTCGCGCACACGTGACGGTAGTGGACTCTGCCGAGCCGGGATGCGGCGCCAACCGTTACAACCTTGCCGGCGCATGCGTCCGCGTGATCGAGTCCGATATCGGCGATCGGGCCAAGCTCGAAAATCAAATCCGCAATGCGGACGTCGTCTTCAACCTGGCTGGAGAAATCAGCCATCTCCACAGCATGGAGGATCCGGAGCGGGATGCCGAGTTGAACGCTCGCGCCCAGCTTCGATTCCTCGAAGAGTGCATCCGGCAGGCGCCTGGAGTACGCGTGGTTTACGCCGGCACTCGACAGATCTACGGTGTCCCGAAATACCTGCCGGTCGATGAGGCCCACCCGGTGCGGCCCGTCGATTTCAATGGTGTCCATAAATACGCCGCCGGCGCCTACCATGAAGTGTTTACCGCCATGGGCCGCCTGGATGCGATCAGCCTCCGGTTGACGAACGTGTATGGGCCGCGCATGGCGCTCCACATACCCTCGCAAGGATTCCTCGGAACCTTTCTGCGAAGAGCATTGCTGGGGCAGCCCATCGAGGTCTTCGCCGACGGGCAGCAACTACGCGACCCCGTGTATGTGGATGACGCCGTCGACGCATTCCTGCTGGCAGGGACGTTGCGGAACCCGCGGTCGCGCGTGTACAACGTGGGCGGTCCGGAGGCCTTGCCATTGTGGCGCATCGCCGGCATTGTAAGCGTCGCTGCCGGAGCCCCTCCCCCGGTGTTCCGCCCTTTCCCCGACCAGCGGCGTAGCATCGATATTGGCAGCTATCAGACCGACAGCAGTTTGATCCGCAACGAGCTGGACTGGCAGCCACGCATCGGTATGACTCAGGGGATTTGTGAATCTATCACGTACTTCAGGCGGGAACTCGACCATTACCTCCATCCCCGGAGCGCCGAACCCTCATGCGCGGTGGAAGGCCGGAGCTAGTGGTGCGTGCCACGGACTGTCAATGGCGCAGCCGGCGCGCGGCGGCACTCTACATTCGATGAACCCGGCGGAATTCGCCAATATTGCCGAATCCGAGCGGGACCTTTGGTGGTATCGCGGGATGCGCCAAATCCTGTTTCGCGCTCTCGATCCATGGTTGCGCTCGCGCCAGATCCACTGCGTCCTGGAAGTGGGCTGTGGTACCGGCTATCTCTCCCGCTGGCTGCAGAAGGAACGCGGCTGGCGTCTCGTGGCGCTGGATTTTAGCCGGGAAGGCTTGCGATACGCGCGCGCCCTGGGAGTCGAGCGGCCGGTGCAATCG
>Ga0209698_10001355_pt1 | contig 28232 bp, 24 predicted proteins | sample LitLauG_LLR_2012_FD_187203 | JGI IMG/M metagenome (GOLD analysis project Ga0209698, IMG submission 187203) | Freshwater sediment microbial communities from Pennsylvania, USA - Little Laurel Run_MetaG_LLR_2012 (SPAdes) (version 2) | ecosystem: Environmental > Aquatic > Freshwater > Creek >... | reverse complement strand
GGTTATGGCAGCGCCGGCCCGGGCGCGCAGCGCCACCGGGACGGTTCTGCAATTGAAGCCGCTTCGCGAAGACGCGCCCGCCATGATGGGGTTGGATGGCGATCCCGAGGTCGAGCTCTTGGGCGCTGATGCTGGCGTTTTGGGCGCGCCAGTTCGACAAAGTCAGCGTGCCTTGCGCGTTGAATGGCGCGCCGGGAGACCAATCCATGGCGTCCAACAACAAGGCCGCGTTTGGCGCGCCTCCGCCCCCAAGATCGAGTTCGATGGCGCCATGGAGGGCGCCGCCCGGCCATTGCAGGCCAAGGGCGGGCGCGTCTTCGCGAAGCGGCTTCAATTGCAGAACCGTCCCGGTGGCGCTGCGCGCCCGGGCCGGCGCTGCCATAACCAGGCGGGCGCCGGCGGCGTCAGCAGAGCCATTGAATGTGAGGTCTACATCGAAGCGGCGCCCGGCATTGAGCAAGGCTTGACGCGCGCGCCCAAAGGTCGGCCCGATAGGGGTCGCAGTGAGATCAGGAAGCGCCTCGCGAACCAACTGGACCCCGCTTGGGTCCAAGCGCGCTCCCAAGAGCCCCACATGTCCGGCGCCGGAGAGGGCGCCGCTCCCGTGCAGATCGACCTCGAGGCTCCCGCTCGCGGCGGCACGGCGCGAGACCAAGGAAAATCCGTTGACCGCATCGGCGCCGATCGCCCAGCGCCCGCGCCCCGAAAACGCATCGCCGGCGACACGCCCATCGATGCGCAGTTCCTGCGCGGCCGCGCCGGCGAGGCTTGCATGCAGGGCCTCGGCGTGCGCCTCGGCGCGCCATTGGCTTGGCGCCAGGCTGTCGGTGCGGGTGCTTGCGCTCATGCTGGCTGCGCCAGCGCCGTTGTGAAGATCCCCTTGGCGCGCGCGCGCTGCGTCAATGCGGAACGTCGCGTCGAGGCGATAGCGCGACAGATCAAGCGGGGCTTGACCGCTTGCGTTGAGCGTCAACCCCTCGCCCTGGGCGTCGTTCCATTGTAGCGCCCCCACCGCGGCGGCGAGTTGGAAACTGGCGCCGCCTGCGCGGCTGGCGACCACAAGCTCTAGAGCGCCATCGCGCAGACTATAACGACCGCGCGCGCGTGAACTCGCCGCAAGCCGGGCTCGCGCCACAAAGTCGCGACCAATGAGGCCGTCGGCGGTGAGGTGGGCGCGTAAATCGCCAAACGGCGCGGCCACCACAAGTTCGCCATCGCCAATGCGCAGAGCCAGGCGTGGTATTGCCGCGCGTTGTCCCGATGCGGCGGCCTTCAGGTGATCGAGCGCGCCCGCTGAGACATGTCCCTGACGATCGAGATCTAGCCTCAGTATGGGTCGTACAAGTTCCACCGAACTCAAAGCCGGCGCGAGCCCGCGCCAGGTCCAATGCGCCTCAAGTCGGGTAATCGCCAGGTCGGGCGCGTCGGGGGACCCGACGCGAATGTCGCGGGCAGTGAGGTTCTCGAAATCAAGACTAACGATTTTGAAATCCGCCTCGACGCCGCGCTCGGCCAATGCAGCGCCGATGAAGAATGTCGCGATCGGGAACCGCGCCAGCCAAATGACCCCGCCCAGCACCAATGTGCTGGTCGCCAACGCGACAAGCGCTGTCGCCCAGCCGATCAGAAACCGGCGCGGCGGAGGGGTTGGGTCCTGGGGCAGCGACGTTGGCTGCCCTTGACTCGCAACGGCCTGGTTAGACCTATGTGCCATTATTCTTCGCTTGGCGCGGTCCTTGCTGGTTCGTGAACGGGCCTTTGTAGGCTTGCACTAACCCTAAGGGATGGCGCTTTTCAGTTTCTGGCTGAATAACCAAACGGCGAAAACGCTTGTCGGACGCGCGATTTCCGCTGTAGCGGCTTTTGGAGCACGAGATTGAGAGCAGAATTCGCTCATCGGCTCATGAAGCTGAGGAAAGGTTTGGCGTCGAGCGCGGTTTTGACCGGGGGCGCCGTCGTGGGCCTCACCCTCGCTTGGCATGCGGGCCTCTTCAACGCATCGACCGCATCCGCGGCCGATCGCGCGGCCGTGCATGATGCGATCGCCCGGCGCGCCGAGGAAAATGCCTTTACAGAACCTTACCTCTATCAATTTGCGCGCGAAATTCGCACCGGCGCCAACCAAAGCCTCGCCAGCCTATTGACCCGCGTCGGCGCAAGCCCGCTCGACGCCGCAGCGGCGCTCGCGGCAATCGATAAGGTGTACAACACCCGCCAGCTGCCGAGCGGGCAACTCGTTAACGCCTATTTCACCCACACGCCCGCCGCGGCGCGGCTGACGGGGGTCTCGTTTCGCTCAGCGCCCGGCGCGTCGGTGACGTTAGATCGCAACAGCGAGGGCATGTTCGTCGCTCGCCAGCTGCAAATGCCGCTCTCGTTTGAGATTGCCCGCATCTCCGCGCCGGTGGAAAACGGCTTGTACGCCACAGCCTTGAAGCGCGGGGCCACCGAACACGAGATCAATGCGCTTGCCGATGCGTTTGCCTATGACGTCGACTTCCAGCGCGACATGCGCCCGGGCGACCATTTCGAAATGGTGTTTGAGCGCTTCTACGACGATCAGGGCAACACCGTGCGCACCGGCGATATGCTGTTTATTTCGCTAGAGAGTCGCAACGGCGCGCGCGCCTTTTATCAGTTCCTGGCGCCTGGCGATGCGGGACCCGATTGGTACGACGCCCACGGCAATAGCGCCCGCCGTTTTCTGATGAAGACGCCGATCAACGGCGCGCGATTGTCGTCTGGGTTCGGCATGCGCATCCATCCCGTGCTCGGCTATTCCATGATGCACCGTGGCGTCGACTTCGCCGCCCCAATTGGCACCCCGATCTTTGCCGCCGGCGAGGGCACGGTGGAGCGGGCGGGGCCGTTTAGCACCTACGGGAACTACGTAAAGCTTCGCCACGCCAACGGCTTTGAGACCGCCTATGCGCATATGTCGCAAGTGGCGGTGCGTATCGGGGCGCATGTGCGCCAGGGCCAAGTCATTGGCTATGTCGGGGAAACTGGGCGCGCCACCGGTCCCCACCTGCACTATGAGGTGTTGCGCGGCGGCGAGCAGATAAATCCCATGGAACTGCGCGTGCCAAACGGGCGAAACCTGAGCGGGCGGGCGCTGCAGTTGTTCATGATTGAGCGCGAGCGCATCGACACGGTTCGCTTTGAGCGCGACCGCGAGGCGCCTGGGGCGCCAGAAAGCGCGGTGACGCAAGTGTCGGACGCGCATGTGGGACGATTGCCGTAGCCAACGTCGAAGTTGCTTGTTCATGATGCTGGCGGCATTCTCATTTCTGACTCGGGAAGAAACCTGGGCGGGCAAGCCAAATCTCCAGGCGATACGCAAATGGGAATAAGAGCGATCGTTGCCGATGACCATGAATTGTTCCGCAGCGGCATGAAGCATCTGCTGACCGATGTGCTTGGCGCTGAGGACGTGCGGGAAGCAGATTCATTCGATCAGGCGATCGAAATATTGACCAATGAGGGGGCAGGCGACCTGGTTCTCGTCGATTTGCGCATGCCGGGCATGTCGACAGAGGCGCTGGCGGCGCTCCGCGACGGCTTTCCCGACGCCAAAGTGGTGGTTGTTTCGGCTTGGGAAGAACGCGCTGACATCATCAACGCGCTGAGCGCGGGCGTGCATGGCTATGTGCCAAAGTCGTTATCCTCCTCCGAAATCGCTGCGGCGCTGCAATCGATATTGGACGGGCGCATTTTTGTGCCGCCGGCTCTGGGCCGGCGCGACACAGTCCAGACCCAGCCGCACGTGATCGAGGGCGGCGCTGGCGACAAACTTACGTTGCGCCAGCGCGAAGTGCTGAACGAATTGCTGAAAGGCATGGCCAGCAAGGAAATTGGCCGCGCCCTCGACATTGCCGAGGGCACGGTGAAAATCCATCTGGCCGCCATCTACCGCGCGCTCGGCGTGCGCACCCGCGCCGAGGCCATCGCAAAGCTCAAGTCAAACTAGGCGCTTTGCGCAATTGCTCGGCCGCAGCGCTGGTGAGGGCGGCGCGGTCGGCGGGTTTTATAAGCCAAGCAAATCCCGATGCGCGCAGGAAAGCGAGCGTGTCGGCGGCGGTGTCGCCAGTGACCATGATGACGGGGGGAGGCGGACAAAGCCGGGCCCGCACGCTGTTGGCGATGTCGACGCCGCGCAATTCTCCGTCGATGCGCAAGTCCATCACCAACAGATCCGGTCGCGCGCCAGCCCTAAGCGCTGTGTTCAATTCCGCCTCAGTCGTATAGGCAAGCACATCAGCTCCGGCATCGCCAAGCACGCCTGCAACGGCGGCCAGCGCCAGCGGATCGTCATCGACAACCACGACGCGGGCCCCTTGCAGGGTGGGCTCTGGGCGCACATCAATGGGGCGCGCCGTCGCCGTCGCAACGATCGGCGGGTAGAGACTGAAGCTCGCGCCTTGGCCGAGCGCTGAGCGCAGCTCCAGGCGCAGATCGAGCACTTCAGCGATGCGTTTTACGATAGCGAGCCCAAGTCCAAGGCCCTCCGCCCCGGCGCGGCTGTCGAGGCGGGTAAATTCTTCGAACACGCGCTGCTGATCTTCTCGGGCGATGCCTGGCCCACGATCGCTCACGCAAATGCGGGCTCTGTCGGGCCCTGGTGAAACGGTGATGAAGGCAGCGCCGCCGCCATGGCGAATGGCGTTTGAAACCAAATTGCGCAGCGCTCGCTCCAACAGCAGGGGGTCGGTGCGAACCGTCAGCGGCGTCGGCGGCGAGGGACCGCTAACCTGGGCGTTGGGGTGTTCCCCAATCACCCGGTCGATCACATCTTGCAGCGGGAAATCGTCGCATTCGGGGCTGATGACGTCGGCTTGGATGCGCGCCAAGTCGAGCAGGGAGGCGAACATGCCCACCAGGGAGCTCGCGGCGCGTTCCATTTTAGCGACGATTTCCTGGGCTTCGGGATTGTCGATGCGCCGCTCCAAAGCGCTGAGATAAAGCGTAAGCGCGTGCAATGGCTGGCGCATATCGTGGCTCGCGACCGCCAAAAATCGCGTCTTGGCGAGATCTGACGCCGCGGCTTTGGCGCGCGCCGTTTCGGCGGCGCGGTTTGCGTTTTCTAGCGCTGCAACTGCGGCTGACCAAGCCCGGCGCTCGCGCTGCAGCGCCCAGAATGAAAGTCCCACCGCCACGATGGTCAACGCGCCCAGCAAGCCGCCAAGCACATACATACCCGAGCGCCGGCCAGCATTGTCGGCGCGCTTTTTTGCGATCAGGCCGTCCAGGTGACGCACCAGCGCATCGGTTCTGGCCCTCGCCACATCCATCGCGCTCTTCGAATGAATTAATTGATCGCGCAATTGTTCGCGCGAGAGGACGCTATGGCGCTCCAGTTCGAGGGTGTGGTCGATGGCGGCGAAGGCGTTCGTGACCGCCGCGTCGGTCGCCGACACGTCGACTGCGAGTTCAGGCTCTGCTGAGGCGATGCGTTTGAGCGCCGCAAGACCTGCGGCGGCCCGGACTTTGCCCTGTTGATAGGGAGCCAGAAAAATCGCGTCGCCGATGAGCAGATAACCCCGTTGGCCAGTCTCCACATCAACGCAACCGCTGATCAATTCATTGGCCGCCGCCGCCGCCGCGCGCGCGCGCGCGACCTCAAGAATAGTGTACTCCTGATTGCGGGTGAGAAGCACAAAGCCAATCACGAAGAGCACAGCAAAGCCTGCGAGCAGGGAGGCGGCGACCCCCATGATCGTGTCCGCACGCGGCGACAGTTTGCGCGGGTGCAGCGCAAGGCTTGCGGTATTGATCGTGGTTCTGGTCAAGCCGGTCCCAAGCTAGGCGCGTTCGAGCCAAGCCATGATCTTATCGGCATGCGCTGGTTTATCCATGGTGTCGAAGCCGGCTTTCTCCGCCGAACGGGCGTCGATGGCGCTCGACAGCACCAAAATCCGTACCCCCGGGGCTTGGGCGACCATGTGATTGGCGAGCGCTGCCCCGTTCAGGCCTTCGCCGAGGTCGACATCGGTGATGATCCAACCGATCTGGGCCACCCGCGGCCCCAATTGCCTGGCGATTTCGTCGGGATCGGCGCCCACAGCGACCTCGGCGCCGCGATCACGCAAGACCAGGGCGAGCGCCTCAGCCTGCGTCGGCTCATCTTCGATGACGGCAACGATGCGATCAGCGGTGGTGGTGGGCATGGGAATGGCCAGCCATGACATCACGCTACGCGGTGATTGGGCAGGCCCCCCAGCGTCCTAGCTCGAAAGGCCTAGGTCAATCTTTCCGGCCTCTGCGGGTCGCGCACAAAGGGCCCGGCTGGAGATGCGCGCTGTGACGTTGGGCCAATGGCTCACACGGGCCAAGCTGATGATTGGAAAAGATCGCTCCATGGCGAGGTCGACTTCTGCTCTCGCCAAGGCGGGTTCGCCCTGAAAGCCACGATCGAAGCGTATTGGCGCGCGCGTGGTCACGAGGTGATGGAGGTGATGATTGTGTTGCACAATGTAGGCTTCCACGGCGCCACCCGCGTGGGCGCGCTTTGATGTGCGCACCGAGATGCTCAACGGTGCGTCCGCGCCAAAATAGCCAAGCCAAGCCGGCCGCCGGAGACGATTTTCGTCGAGGATTTCACCCCCGATGACGACGATATCGCGTGACGAAGAGTTTCAAGCGCAGCGCCCTTGGGCTTATGCTGGCGGCGGCTGATTGCAAAAGCCAAGGGCTGGAAGCGCTTCTAGATGTCAGACGACGTCGCAACGCCTGCACAATTCGAGGTCCCTGAAGGCTTTGGCGTGCTCGATTGGCGCCGAGGCTTCGGGCGCCAGATCGGCCCGCTCTACCGTCGCGTTGGCGAAGGCTCGGCCACCATGGCCTTCCGGGTCGAGGACCATCACACCAATGGCATGGGCAATGCGCACGGCGGCATGCTGATGAGCTTCGCCGACATGGCTTGGGGACACGTCGTCTCGGTTGAGACTTCGTCCTACTGGGTTACCGTAAGATTGACCTGTGATTTTCTCTCAGGCGCCCGGGTAGGCGACTGGGTAGAGGGTGGTGGCGAGGCGCTTTCAACTGCCGATGGTCTCTATGTGGTGCGGGGGCGAGTTTGGTCGGGCGCCACAACGCTGCTCAGCGGCGTCGGCGTTTTCAAGCCGCTGCAGCCCCGCGACCCCAGGCCCGGGGAAAAGGCCTACAAGATTTAGCCGGTGAAAACTTGAGCCCCGCCCGAGCCGGCGTCAGCGCTCAGCACGCATCGTCGGTGTTGAGCACAGCCGGAACGGTCATCAGCAGGATCCAAAATTCGCCCAGCCATGACCATTCTTCGAGATATTCGCGGTCAAACCGGATACGCCTTTCATAGCCTGTGCTTGAACGGCCGCTGACTTGCCAGAGCCCGGTGATCCCAGGACGCACAAGCAGATAAAACCGCCGGTCCTTGCCGTAGCGGTTGAGCTCAGCGCGGGTGATCGGGCGCGGGCCGATAATGCTCATGTCGCCGCGTAGGACGTTCCAGATTTGGGGCAGTTCGTCGATGCTGGTTTTGCGCAGGAACGCGCCGATTTTGGTGATGCGGGGGTCGTTTTTCAGTTTCTGGCTGTTTTGCCATTCCGCGGCCGCGTGCGGGTCGGTCTGCAGGATGTGCGCCAGTCGCTCTTCTGAATCGGTCGCCATGGTGCGGAACTTTAGGCATTCAAAGCGTGTGCCCTGACGCCCGACCCGGGTGTGGCGATAAAGGATCGGCCCCCGATCGGTGGCCTTGATCAGCGCGAACACGGTTAAGAAGACGGGCGCCAGGAAAATCAACGCCGCTGCTGCGAGTGCGAAATCAAAAGCGCGCTTGGCCCGCCCGTTGGCGGCGCGAACCTTCCGAATGAGACGGCGGTCCGTTATTCTATGCGCGACGCGCGCTTCGGCGGCCCGATAAACCTGACCAGCATTTTGCTGGCCTCGAAACGGTATCCGAACCGCGGATCCCGTCTCGATCATTTGGTTCGCCATAGCAAACGACCCCTGCCATCTCCCTCCGATGATGGCCAGGTTCAGGTTTGGCAGCGCCCATTGTGCAATGCAATCCCAGTCGCGCGCTTGGATAGAGGAGCCACGCTGTAATGGCCGACTTGCAACACCCACTCGCGCGGTTAGATTGGCACGGCTGAGGATTGCGCCGATTTGGCGATATGGAAGGATGCGAGCCCGTGGGAGCCCTGCGGCGCCCTCACTACCAAGAACCTCCCCCCGAGCTTGGGGGGGAACGTGACGTTTCAGCGACATCAGCAAGCGGGACGCGTTATCCGCGTTGGGCGGTAGCGTCGGGCGTCATCGTCTATTGTGCGCTGTGTTGGATGCTGGTTGCGGCGCTCGGCTTTTGGGCGTGGGGGGCGCTGCACGCAGGCGCTGTGGGGCGCTAACCTTAGGAGAGAGAGAGCCGGGCGCGCGAGGCCAAGGCCTTGGGCGTGGCGCGGGGGGACTGCCTACAACATGAGGCCTCTCGTCCATTGAACCCTCCTGGCCTGGAGGCAAGCAGACATTCCCGCTCGGCGCGCATAAAGTTGATTTGGCCGCTCAATAACCTGAACTAGCAGCCAGCGACCGTCGCTCTTGGCGAGGGCGCTTAGCGCTGTTGGGGGATTTTTAGGTGCGGCTTCATCCGGTTATTTCATGGTTTGCGGCCACGCTGATCGCGTTTGCGCCGTTTAATGCCTCCGCCCAAGAGACCCAACAGAGCGCCTCGGTGCGCGACCGCCCGCGACCCGAATACGACCCCCTCGGCCTGCGCTTTGGCGGCTTTGATCTCAACGCCCGCCTCGATGTGGGCGTTGCGCACGTAGACAATATCTTTGGCACCGAGACTAACGCCCAGGGCGACCAGGTTTACACTATCGCGCCGCAAGCGCAGCTGACGTCGCACTGGTCGCGCAATGCCTTAGATATCGAGGCGGGCTACCAGCACACGGCATACGATAAATTCAGCAGCCAAGACACCAATACGGGTTTTGTCAGCACGCACGGGCTTTTGCAGCTCGGCGCCAACACCGAGGTGAACGCATCCGCAGGCTACGCGCGCCAAGTCGAGCCGCGCACCGATCCGGACGCGCTCCAAGCCGGCAAGCCGGTGCTCTATGACGTCGCCCAAGGCGGCGCTTCGATCTCGCAATCCTTCAACTATTTGCGCCTCACCGCATCGGGGCTGCGCATCGATTCCAAATACCACGACGTCGGCGCCATCGATCAGAAGTTTCGAGACAACGTCGACGACAGCGGCACGCTGAGGGCTGAATATGCGATCACGCCACGCATCGGCATCGTCGGCCAAGCGAGCTTGGATCACAGGAGATACAACAACGATCCCAACGCGACCTCCAACGGCCGCACCTATTTGGTCGGCGCTCATATTCAGTTCACCGATCTGATGCAGGGCGAGGTGACCGTCGGGGAATTCCAGCGCCGCTATCATGGCGGCGAGCGCCTAAACGGGGTTGCCGTCAACGCCAATCTCGAATGGTACATCACGCCATTGACCACGCTTGCGTTCACCGCCAATCGCGGCGCCCAGGAACAAGGCGCCACCACCGACTTCCCCTATGTTGAAAGCCAATATGGCGCGCGCGCCGATCACGAACTGCTGCGTAACCTGATTTTGTCGGCCGGCGCCGGCTTCGGCGAACGCAAGTACCGCGTCATCGATCGCAAGGATGACTTCGATTACGGCGAAGTCGACGCCAACTACCTCCTCAATCGCCGCGTGGCGCTTACGCTCGACTATCGCCATGACAACATCAATTCCACCGGCTTGAACCGTTATCGCAACAGCGACGTGAACACGGTTTCCCTTGGCGTTAGCTTGCGCCTTTAGGCGCCAAAGCGCAGCGCCTGGACAGGGTCAAGAGAGCGGGCGCAATGGGCGTGGCAAACAAACCGAAGGCTCTCAAAAAGCCTGCGCGGCGCAAGCGCGCGAAGAAAGCGCCGGCGCTGCAGGATCTACTGGCCGCGGCGGCTTGGGCCGAGGTCGACGCTCATCTTGGAGAAGCGTTGGCGGAGTTCGAGGCCTGGCAATCGGGCCAAGCCGACGCTGCTTTGTTTGCGGGCCAGGCCTTGCGGCGCGCAGCGCGCAAGCGCGGTTTGGCGGTGCTGGGCGAGATCAACGCCATTGAGCCTTATGACGCCAAACGTCACCTTCTGATCAAAGCTGTTGCGCGAGCCCCTGCCCAGGTTCGTATAGTGCGCCCGGGGGTCGCGCGCGGCGGCGAGATGCTGGTCAAAGCGCGGGCCACGGGCGTCAAACGGAAACCATGAACAGCCGCGGGTGGACGCTTTGTGTTGATTTCGGCACCGCCTTTTCCAAGGCGGCCGCCGCGCCGGCCGACGCTTGGGCGCATTTTGACCCAACCCGAGTGCGCCCGCTGCTGCTCGGTCAAGCCGGCGCCCGCGACGCCTTCTTGCTCGATAGCGCGGTGTTCGTCGATGACGCGCGCCTGCTGTTTGGGGGCGCAGCGCTGGCGCGCGCCGAGGCGCTTGGGGGCAAGCGCGCGGCGCTACGCTCGTTCAAGACCATCTTAAGCGTGAGTGATTTCGATCGGGCGCTCAATGCGACGTTGCCGGCCTCGATCGATCCCCATCGCGTGTTCGTCATGCGCGATCTCGTGGTGCTCTATTTGGCGTTCTTGTCAGAGGCGATTGACGCGGGCGTGCGCGCCGACGCCATGCTCAGCGCTGAAGCTGGCTTCGACCGCCGCTACGCGGCCCCCGCCTGGCGGCGCGGCGATAGCGCGGGCCTGCACAATCATGTGATGCGGCTTTTTGGCGAAGCCGAAGCGGTGCGCCAGGCGCTCGGCGGGTCATTGCGCGAAGGGGTCGATATTGGCGCAGCGCAAGCCGCGTTGGCGCGTTCGCGGAGCGCCGCGCCTACGGCGATGGGGCTTATTTTCGAGGCCTCGGCTGCCGCCGCTTACACCTCGATCGGGCTTGCCGCGGCGGTTCCGGCGATGATTGTGCTCGACATGGGCGCGGGCACCACAGACATCGCTGTATTGGCCCGCGCGGGGGCGCGCACCGAGGAACTGCGCGACGCCCAGATCACGCTCAAGCAGGCTGGCGACTATATAGACCGGGTGATCGCCAATCTTACGCTCGACACGGCGCGCTTGAAAGCGCTTGAAGATCGCTCCGAACTCTGGCGGCTCATCATCGCCCAGATGCGCGACTTCAAGGAGACGCTGTTTGCCGAAGGCCGCGCTTCCATCCGCTTCAAGAACAAGGCGCTGAGCTTGTCGATCAAGGATTTGGAGCGCGCTCCGGATTTTCAGGCGTTTCGCGATGAGTTGGCGCAAGCCTACGAACAGGCGCTCGAAACTGCGCGCCGCTACGCGGTCACCGACGGCGGGCGCGAGATCCAGTCTGTCGCGGTCGGCGGGGGCGCAGCTGCGCCCTTCATTCAAGCTATGATCCGCACCAAGCCGCGCGGCAAAGGCAACGTAAAGGTGAGCCCAAGAACAGCGACCCCCGACTGGGCGCACGCGCCGACTTTCAGCGGCAATCTGGCGCCGGTATTTCCCCAGCTCGCCATCGCCATTGGCGGGGCGTTGGCGCCCAAGGAGATGTTGGCCGCCGGCGTTTAGCCTGGGCGCAAGCGCCCGAAGCGATATCCCGGCGGCACCCGGTTCACAAAAATTGTGGTGGCGGGGTTCCCATTGTGTCGCAGCGCCCGCACGCTGGCCCGCAGCGCCCCCATCGTGGTGTCGTCCCAGGCGGCTACGATGACGCACCTGTCTGCCCGGCTGGCGAGCCAAGCGCCCTCGGCATTGGCGAGCGCAGGCGGGCAATCGAGGATGACCAGGTCATAGGCGCGGCGAAGCTCCTTCAAGAGCGTCGGCAGGCCAGGCGCATCGGTCATGCCAACCCACGGGTTCTGCATTTCTGCCGCCGGAATAAAGGCCAGTCCGCTCTCTGGCTCGTGATGAAGAATGGCGCGCCAACTGGGCGGCCGCTCGGCCGCCTGCAGCACGCCTTTCTCCGGCGATAGGCCAAACCTACGCGTAAGCGAACGCCGTCGTACGTCGCAATCCACCAGCACAACGCTGCGCCCCTGTTGGTGGGCGCTGATCGCCGCGCAGAGCGCTGCGGTGCTGGCGCCTTCGTTTGGTATAGGCGCAATGAACGACACCACGTGGTCGCCGCCAATCGCGCCCTGCAGGTCGCGGAACGCCGCCGCAAACCCCGAAGCGGGCGCAAACACCAATGCCCCAAGCGGGGTTCGCCAATCTGGGGCAAGCTCGCGCAGGAGAGCAGGGGTCAGTTCAGGGGCCGCGCCCAGCACCACATAGTCGCGATGCTTGCCGAGGCTGGCGATGGAGGTCACGGTGTTGCGACTGAGTTCCATCGCCACGCTGATGAACAGCGCCCCGGCTGCGCCTATCGCCAGCCAAAGCGGCAATGCGGCCGCAGGTCCGACCCCGCCCGCGAACTCGTACAAAATCCCCACCCCAGCAATAAGCACAACCAGCATTACAAAGATCGGAAATTGCCTGCGCGCGCCGCGAAGCAGGCGCGCGCGCATCAGCGAGGCGCCAGCACGGCGGCGCTGACGACGCGGGCGCGGCGGCGCGCCAATCAGTGCGTCTTGCGTGAAAGCGGCCTGTTGGCGAGTGAAGTCTGCAGACACCAGCGCTCCGCGCCCCTTTTTATTCTTTGCTGCTGATTTATTCTTTGCTTCTGGGTTGTACTTTGCTTCTGGGTTCTACTTTGCTTCTGGCCTGTTCTTCGCTTCTGGCTCGCGGCCGCTCCGCCCCGCGCCCCTTCACGTTTGTAGCCTAAACAAGCGTTGCCGCACCAGGCCAGAATTATCCACAGCTCGCCCAGCTTAGGCTTCGCCTTTTGGCCTCGTCTTCTGGGAGCTTCTTTTGATTGGTGTGGCGAACCTACTCGAAACGCGAAATATCTTCTCCTCACTGGCAGCGAGCCGTTGCACTTTCTGAGGGTCTTTCTAATCTCGTTAATGACGAGGTTGTCCGCGCCTATGCTCATTCAAATGCCTCGCGGGTCTGCTGACCAGCCAAGCAATGTCTCGCACGAGGGGGAGGCGTTCGAAGCGGGGTTGCGCCGCGACTTGGCGAGCGCGCCTGTCATCTCGTACGATTCCGTGCTCGGCGGGTGGCAAAAACGCGGCCTGGACTTAGCGCTCTGCCTGCTGCTGGCCCCGCTCTGGGTTCCGCTATTGCTGGGCGCGATGGCGTGGGCGCGCCTGCGCCGCGTCGCCCCGGTATTCATTTCCAGCGATCGCGTCGGATACGGTAACCGGACCTTCAAATGTTATAGTATGCGTCTTGCGCCGCCCGTTGCCGTAATCGCCCAGCTGCGGCCCGAGGCCGACAAGCCGCCAGCGTTTGATTTGGCGGCCATCGCCAACAACACCGAAGCACATCGCGCCAAGTGGCGTCGCGCCCTCGAGCGGCTCCCACAATTGATCAATGTGCTCTACGGCGACATGAGCTTGGTGGGCCCGCTGCCGCTGTCAGAGGCAGAGCTTGAGCCGCTGAAGACGGCTAAACGCTATTATCTGAGCGCCCGCCCGGGCATGATCGGGGTTAGCGCCATCGTTGATGCGAGCGAGGAAGAGGCCAGCCAATATAAGATCTATGCGCTGTCGTGGTCGCTGGCGAGCGATGCGCTGGTGGTCTGGGACGGCTTGCGCAATCTGAAGGATCGCGGGGAACTTTGGCGTCCGGGGTTTGTCGTCCATAAGCGCCGCGAGGGCGAACCGGTCGTGGTGGTGCGCAAGCGCACAGGCGCCAACCTGGATCAGAGCGCGCGCTGAGTTTGGGGTCGCCGACCCAACCCAGCCAGGGCGAGACCGCGCAGAAATCCAACCGACCACGCAAAGTGCATAATCAAAGCGGCCGCGCCCGCCGCGCACGCGCATGGCTTTCCGGCGCGGACGCCAAGCCAAATTCCGTAACCAAGCGTCAGACTAAGCCAGGCAAGCGCGGGCAGGGCGGCCATCGGGACAAACGCCGCCAGCGCCAACCCCGCGGCGCTCACAGGGCTGATCGCCGCCGCCGCCAATTGCCGGAGCTTGAGCCGGCCCCCGTGTTTTAGGGCCGTGCGGGCTCGACCTTGCCCATACTTCAAATATTGCAGCATCAGCGCCTTTGGCGTGGCGCGCGGGAAATAATCGATAACTAGGTCGGCTGCGAGCAAAATAGCGCCTCCCGCGCTCGTCAAACGGGCGTCGAATTCGGCGTCCTCGTTGTGGCTGAAGCGCTCATCATAGCCCCCTGCATTCTCGAACGCGGCGATTTTTATGAGCGCGTGGTGCCCATGATCTACAAAGCGGCGCTTGCCTGCCTTGCGGTGTGGCGAGCCGCCGGCGCCTAGCACGCTGTTTTGTGCGCATGCAGCTGCTTCTTGAAAGCAAGCTCTGGGCTCAGCGCGCGCGCGCATGGAGACGACCACCGCATCGGCGCCGCTTTCGCGCTGGGCGGCGAGCAAAGCTGAAACATAATTTGACGGATAGGCAGCGTGGGCGTCGACGCGCACCAGAAATGCGCACCCGCGCCCATAAGCGCGCACCGCGGCGTTGACGCCGGCGCTCTGTAAGCGCGCCGAATTGTGCAAAAGCGCAATGCGCGGATCGGTTTGGGCCCGTTGGCGTGCGATCGTTGCGCTGGCGTCGGTCGAACCGCCATCGGCAACGACAATTCGCGCATTGGCGCAGGCCGGATCGGCGCCAATCGCTTCAAGCAACGCTCCCAAATGCGCCTCTTCGTTGAGGCACGGGATGACGACGAGAAGGTCCGCGTCGGCCTGGCTCATGTTACGGCGAGCTTTACGATACGCTGTAGTATGACTTCGACTGGTAGAAGTAGAGCGAGTCTCCGTACGACTGCCAATGCGGCTGCACGCAGTTGAGGGCGATGCCGAGGACTTTGCCGCCGGCTTGCTCGGTTTGCAGCACCGCCGAGCGGACCGCCCCGGTTGCAGAACGGCCCGCGCGCGCGACGATCACTGTGGTATCGGCGTGCTTCACCAAAATGCGCGTTTCCGCCACCGCCAGAATGGGGGCGCAATCGAGGATCACCAGGTCATAGTGGCCGCGCAAATCCGACACCAGTCGCGACATCGCCTCGGAGCCGAAGACATCGCGGGGCGTAAAGCCCGCGGTAGCGACAGGCAGCACGTGCGCGTCGGAATTGGGGTCGCGAACGATGGCTGAGCGCCACGGCGCCTCGCCGGCCAACACTTGCAGGATGCCGACATCGGTTTCGACGTCGATGACGTCGTTGATGGATTGTTTGCGCAGATCACAGTCAACGACAACCACACGTTGGCCCGACATGGCCGCAACGCGCGCCAAGCACATAGAGATGGTGGTCTTTCCCTCGTCGGGCAGCCCAGAGGTGACAGCCACCACCTTCACCGAGAAATCGAGGCGCGAGTAAACAATCACCGTGCGCAGCACCCGTATGGCCTCGGTGAACGCCGACATCGGACGCCCGACCAAATAGCCGGACGGATGTCGCTCGGCTGGCGGCATTTGGCGCATCATGCGTTTGGAAATAGCGGGAATGGAGGCAATCGCTGGATAGCCCACCTTGCCTTCGAGATCGTCGGCGTTCTTTACCGACTGATCCAAAATCTCGGCGATGACCCCGGCCGCCAGGCCAAGCGCCAGGCCGACGGCGAGCGCCAGCGCCAGCGACACGCGCAGCTTCGGCGAGGAGGGCGACGCAGGCTGGGAGGCATAAGCCATCAAACGCGCGTCGGAGGTATTGAGCTGATCTTGGTCGGCGATCTGCTGATAACGCTGCAGATAAGATTCGTAGGCTTCGCGGCTGGCGGCCGCTTCACGCTCAAGTTCGCGCAAGCGCACGCTGGCGGCCGAATTCTGGCTCAGGTCTCCAGTGGCGGCGTGCAACGATTGTTGCAAAGTGTCGACGCGGGCGCGCGCTACTGCGACTTCGTTGCCGAGATTGATGGTAATGCGCTGAATTTCTTGTTGGATCTGATTTTCGACGTCCTGATGCTCTGCGCGCACCGCTTGCACGGCGGGATGGGTCGGCAAATAGCGGTTTTCCAAATCCGACTGGCGGCGCGTCACATCGGCTTCACGGTCGCGGAGCGAACGAATGGTCTCCGAGTTCATCGCATTGCCAATTGTCTCGAGCGACGCCCCGGACGCGCGCAGATCTTGCAGCTGACGATAGCGGGCGCCCGCGGCGGCAAGGTCAGCTTGCGCGGCGAGCACTTGGTTTTGAACGTTGGTAATCTCACTTTCCTGCAAAGTGCTGCCTTGTGCAGCCATCAGGCCGTTCTGCACGCGGAAAATCTCAGCAGCGCTCTCCTTTTCTTGAACGTCCTGGCGAAGTTCAGCCAAGCGGCGCGAGAGCCATGAATTGGCGCGCTGCACGGTGTCGATGCGCTGATTGACTTGGCTGGTAATGTAAACGTCTGCATAAGTGTTGGCGATCAATTGGGCGCGACGCGCGCTCGTTGACCGGGCGGTGATCTCGATCACGTAGGTCAGGCCGCGGCGGCGCACATCGATTGCGCTGGCGAGGCTCGCTGCTGCATTGCTTTCCGCGCCATTGGCGCCAGGCGCGCCGCTGCGGCCCATCATGCCCAGCGCTTCGGCCAGATCGTTCATCAGGGCAGGCGAGCGCAGCAACTCAATTTCAGAGTCGATGGCTTGGGAATCGAGCGGCAATTGGCCCAATACGTCGTTATTGTTGTTGAGCACGCGCTCCTGGCGCGGGTTAATGATTATGAGCGCCGTCGCCTCGTAGCTTGGCGGGCGCAGCATGAGGAACGAAAACGCCGCCGCCGCAGCGGTTGCGCCGACCAGCGCCATGACGATCAGCCGCCGCCGCAGCATTTGCAGCGCGCCGGTCACGCCAAAAAGCTCGGCAAGACCCTGCGGCGCGCCTGCCGAAGAGGGATATCCCGGAGGCGTTTGCGGTGGGTCGTTGCTCATTACGTTCATCATTCACCCAGAACCAAGCTGCGCTGTCTTGTACTTCAGCCCCGCCTAATCCCCCTCGTTTCCAGCCGCCCGCACGGAGAGTTGCAGCACGCTTGCAAACAGTTTCAAGCTAGCACACTCGTCGCTGCGGTGTCGTCTCGAATGCGGCCCATGCAGGCTCTGCGCCGCACCACAGTGACTATTTCGCAAGCCTGCGCGGGCCGGCCAAGCACGCCGGTTCGCGGGGCGGTCGGCGCCGACAAATGTTTCAGAAAAACCTTTCGCCGATCCGTACCGTGTCGCCGGGGAGGACCGGCGTGGCGATGGTGACGGGCAAGGAGTGCTCGACTTCCTCATTCGCGTGGCGGATGAAAACTCGGCCCTGGTTCGCCCGATAGGTGAATCCACCCGCGGTTGCGACCGCGTTCAGCACCGTCAAATTGGCGGAATAGGGATAGGTTCCCGGGCGCTGCACCTCACCTAGTATGAAGAACGGGCGATAGTTCGCCACCTCGACGGCCACATTCGGCTGGCGAACGTAATGTTCCAGCGCGGTTTGCAAAGCGACCGTGAATTCCGGGATTGTCTTGCCGGCCGCCGCCACCACGCCCACTAACGGGTAGGCGATCGCGCCTTGCGAACCTACGGTAAAAGTGCCGGTGAGGTCGGTTTCGCCGAACACCGTAATCCGCAGCGCATCGCCCGGTCCCAAGCGGTATTCGGCTTGCTGCATCATATCTGGAGGCGTTGACGGGACGGTGGAGCAGGCGCCGACCAGCGCCGCGGCGCCAGCCGCGATCGCGCGCAGCACGGCGCGACGAGTGTGCCAGAGTGGCAAAGTCATGGTTCGGAACCTCTGCGAATGTCTATGCCATGGGCGGCGCCCCGCATAGCGCAAACAGATATTCAAATCGTGCGCCAAAGCGCGACAAAATGCGCGACACATTTCCTCCATCCCCGTGCGCAAGGTTTAAAGGCGCTTGCTTAAGCCTGGCGCCAGGCTGATGTGGAGCGCCGCCAGACCTGCTCGCTCAGCTTGCCGGCAAGGTAAATTGCAGTTTCCGGCGTGCGAAAGGTGCTGAGCGCGGCGCCAAGGTCGTTGGCTTTCACCGCGCTGATCAGTCGCCGCCACTGCAACCGGCAATCAACGCTCGCCCAGTGCCGCGCGAGCGCCCGGCTTTCCGCAGCTGTGAGCGTCCGGATCTGGGCCAATGCGCGGTCACAATCACGCAAAAGTTCGAGATCGCGTTCGCTGTGATCCTTACTCAGCGAGCCCGGCCGTTCGATCGACACGTAGCCGGCCGGATTGCCGACCAGAAAGCGCGCCCCTAGCGCGAGCGCGCGGGCGTAGAATTCGTAGTCCTCGCCAAGCCGAAGCGCGGACTGATAGCGGAGCCCGTGCGCCTCCAGGAACGTCCGGCGCATAAGCGGTTTGAGAAAGCCCAAATCGAGCGGGCCGCGTGAACGCCCGAGATTGCCCAGCACAAAAGCTTCAAAACTCAGCGTTTCCGCCTGAAAAGCCTGCAAGCTCACGTCCGGCTCGACGCCTTGGGGGGTGCGGATCAGGGCGTCCGCGACGAAATCCGCTTCGCCTGCAGCGCCCAGCAAGGTCGCAAACCGGCCGGGCAGGATGTAATCGTCGGCGTCTATAACCGCTATCCATGGCGCGCGGCTATTGGCGATGGCCAGGTTTCGCGCCGCGCCAGGTCCGCCATTCACCGTAGAACCGTATGTGCAAACGCGCCCGTCGCGGACAGACCAGGCCTGCGCCAGCGCCAGCGTGGCGTCCAAGGAAGCGTCATCCACCACACAAACTTCCGCTGTTTGCGGCTGCGCCAAGGCTGAGCCGATCGCCCGCTCAAGCGTCGCCCCGGCGTTGTAGGCTGCGATCACCACCGCGATCTGGCCTTCAGAACTCATCCGCTCGCGCATCCCAAACAGTTAAGCCGCTCTCCCGCAATACTCGCGCCGCGCAATTGCGGGCAATGAAATAGGCGCGAGGCGAAAAGCCTGCCGGTCGCTAAGCCTTGGGGCTTTTGGTTTTTCGCCAGCTTACCCAAGTAGGGGCCCGCCACGCGACAAGCAGGCTTAGCGGGCCGCGCCTTGTCGTACCCCATTTGGATTCTGGGCGCCCCGATCTGGGAGACGCTCAACGCCGTCATGGGCTGGCTTTGCAAGGCTTCCTAGGGCGCTAGGCGCTGTCGCGCGCGGGGCGCTATTCATCACAAATCTGCGAGCGGCGCCCGGCGCCATCCTTAACGCGGTTTACCGCCATCCGTCGAGGTCGTTGGCTTTGATCGGCGGTTAAGGCGGCTAGAGGCATAAACCCTGCAGGAACTGCGAAATAATAGCGCGCCAGAGCGTGAGCTCTGGACCCAACGAGGATCAATGAGGCATCTCATGGGGCGTCCAGCAGGCCATTTGGAATGAAGCGGGCGTTGAAATCCCTCGCGCGTAGCGTCGGCATCGAACGCCATCACCTGGCGGGCGTGCGCATGTGTTGCGAGCGCCACTGGTTGGCAAGTTTCGGCCGCCCCGCCAAGCGTTATGTCGGGCGCATTCTCTGCTACCATTCGGTTGGTCAAACCGCGTGGGGCGTTAACGACGTCTCGGAAGCGCAGTTTCGCCGCCACCTTGAAATGGCGCTGAACGCCGGTTTTAAATTTGCGCCCGCCTCTGAAGTCGCCAAAGGCGCCGCTGACGCCAAAACGCTCGCCATCACCTTTGACGACGGCCTCAAGAGCGTGCTCACCACCGCGGCGCCAATTCTCAAAGACTATGGCTTGCCATGGTCGTTCTTTGCGGTGTCGGAGTGGAGCGACCACCTCCACGAGTGGTGCCAAGAGATGATCCTCGATTGGAAGGACATTGAAGCGCTGATGGCCCAAGGCGGCGAGCTCGGCAGCCACTCCGCCACCCACCCCGATTTCAGCCAGATCGGACCACACCAGATTGTCGACGAACTCGGCGCTTCGCGCGACACCATCGAAAAGCGCGTCGGCTTTGCGCCAAGCACCTTCGCCATCCCGTTCGGCCAATCTAGCAACTGGCCGCAACGCGCAGCCGAGGCTGCGCGCGCTGTGGGCTATGAAACCATCTACGCGCAGGCCGAAGAAACGCGCCCCGCAGGCACCGTTGCGCGCACTTTCGTCACCAAGTTCGACGGTGACCGCATTTTCAATGCGCTGCTCGCCGGCAAATTCGATCGTTGGGAGGAGTGGATCTGATGCGGCGGGTTTCCGTCATCGTTCCAACCCGCAATCGCCCGGCGCTGTTGCGCCAGGCGCTCGCCAGCATTCGCGCTGTGGAGGCTAGCGATCTCGCATTCGAAATCTTGGTCGGCGACAATGGCGACGACCCGGACTCCGAAGCCGCGTGCGCCGCCTATGGCGCGTCGCACATCAAAGTTTCCGAACCCGGCGCGAGTGCTGCGCGCAACGCAGGCCTGCGAGCGGCTCAGGGCCAATATCTAGCTTTTCTCGACGATGACGATGTGTGGTTGCCTGCCAACATCCGCCCGCAGCTCAAAATGCTCGACGAACGCAATGATCTTGAAGCTGTGTTCGCGCAAGTCATCAGTACGGACTTGGATTTGACGCCAACCGGCGTCGCTCTGCCCAAGCAGCCGGGCGAGGGCGACGCGCTGCTGCGGAAAATGCTTAGCGGGCTTTTTCCCCAGATCGGCACTCTGGTGGCGCGCGTGCGCGTGCGTGAGGCGATCGGCGAATTTGATCCGGTTTTGGTTGGAGGACAGGACCTCGATTGGATGTTGCGCATCGCCCGCACGCGCAGGCTAGGCTTTGCCCGCGTGCCGGTGGTCTATTTCCGCGGTCGCCCCGGCGGCAGCGAGGATGAATTGCAGCTGCGGCGCATAAGGTTCGATCGCAAGGTCTTCTTTCGCCACGCCGTTCCCGAATGGCGCATCTGGAGTTCGCCGATCGAATTTGCCAAGGCCCACAACAACACGCTCGGCCATTTCTACCGCTATTTCAGTGAAGCCGCTGCGGAACGAGCCGCCGCGGGGCAGCGCTTCTATGCGCTGCGAACCGCGCTTACCGCGGCGGCCATCCTGCCATTCCGCGCTGCCGGAGATCTTTTCCGCGCGAGCGCTCTGCGCCGGGCGCTGCATGCGGTGACAGTTGGGGCGCGGTCGTGAGCGCCGGGGCGCAAATCGATATCGCCTTTGGACTGGACGGGCGCTACGCGCCGCACGCTGCGCAAGTCATCGCCTCCATAGCGCGCAATGCGCCTGGCGCGAGTATCCGCTTTATAATGCTGCATGTCGGCGTCGACGCGGCGCTGCAAAGACGGGTAGAACAATGCGCTCCCCACGCCACGTTTTTGTGGATCGAAGTCGGCGAGAGGGATTTGCCGGCTTATGAGGATCGCGGTCACTTAAACCGCACCGTGCTTTTCCGGCTGGGCCTTGAAAGGCTTGCGCCGGGCGACTGCACGCGCATCATTTATCTCGATGCCGACATCGTTGTGCTAGGCGATGTGCGCGAGCTCTGGGCGAGCGATCTCCAAGGCGCGCCGATCGGGGCGGTGCGAGACGCTTATGTCGACTCCGATGCGTTCGCGCAGAAGTGGGGAAGGCCGCCTGGCAATTCGCTCTACTTTAATGCCGGCATGTTGGTGATCGATTTGGCGCAAGTGCGCTCCGACAAATCGTTCTCTGCGGCGCTCGAATTTGTCGTTGAGCACAATAGCGAGCTGCTGCTTGGCGACCAGGATGCGCTCAACTACACATTTTGGGGCGCTTGGCGCAGCGTTGACCCGGCCTGGAACGTGCAGCGTTATCTTTCGCCCAAGGAACGCGCCGAAGAGCAGCTCGAGCCACTGCGCAAATGGCGCCGCAGCGCGCCGGCGATGGTGCACTTTATTGGCGTTGAAAAACCTTGGATGCCGAACATCTGGCACCCTTGGGCGTGGATGTATTGGATGGCGTTGGAGCGCACTCCGTTCAGGCGCGAAGTCGCCGCCACCTACAAAATGGACGCCTATCAGCTGATGCGTCTGCGGGCGCGATGGTGGCTACGCAAGCCGGCGGCGGCGAAGGCGATCGCGTGAGCGTGAATTCCAGCACCGATGTTGTCGATGTCGCCTTCGGCTTTGACAAAAACTATGTCGAGCACGGCGCGGCGGTGATGGCCGCAGTCGCGGCTCACGGCGGCGCCTATCGCTTCATCATACTCCATTTCGGCATCGAAGTCGCCGCGCAGAAAAGCGTTGAATCCGTGGCGGCGAACGCAACATTTGTCTGGATCGAGGTTGGCGACGAGGACGTGCCCGCTTTTGCTGACCGGATGCATTTCACTCGCGCCACGCTCTTCCGCCTGGGTCTTGAGAAGCTGGCGCCCGCCGATTGTCGTAGGCTCTTGTATCTCGACGCCGACATCACCGTTCTCCACGACATTCGCGAACTCCACGCGATGGATCTTAACGGCAATCCGGTCGGCGCCGCCATTGACGCGTTCGTGGATCCGAAGGCGTTTGCCGAGCGGTGGTCGCTGCCGGTTGGACCGCAATATTTCAACGCCGGCATCTTGGTCATCGATCTCGATCGGGTGCGGGAGGAAAAGCTTTTCACCAAGGCTGCAAGGTTCGTCGCCGATCACCACCCCCCGCTCAACGACCAAGACGCGCTGAATTTCGCCTGCTGGGGCCGCTGGAAGCGTTTCGGCGTGGCCTGGAATGCCCAGCGCCATATGGCCATTCCAAGCCTGATCGCGGAAATGTCGGCGGACAAACACCTGGGCAATCGCCAGCCGCGCATCATTCACTTTACCGGCCCAGAAAAACCCTGGTTGCCCAACATCTACCACCCGTGGGCATGGCTCTATTGGCAAAGCCTCAAACGCACGCCGTTTTTTGACGAAGTCGCCGCGCGTTATCAGGTGAGCGCCAAAGAGCGGGCGCGCATGCTGATCAGGTTCGTGCGCCGCTGGCGCTGGCTATCGCCGGCTTGAAGCTTATAGCGCGCTGGTGGCGAGAGGCGCCTCGCCGAGATCTTTGGCGCTCGGGTACCAGCCCAGCTCGGAATTGGGGGTAAACCACTTACGCTCTTCGGCGCCCAAGGCGCGCTTTGCGTCCTTCATCGCGCCACGCAGCGTGTTCGAGAGCGCAGGCCCCAACATTTGCTTCATGCGGAACCGCCAAGCGACGGGCTTCATCTTGATGTCAGGATCGCATTTTTCGGCAAAGGCTAGACAGCGCTCCATTTCCGCGGCGTCGCCGCGCTCCATGGCGTCGCCGGCGAACCAGTACGCTTCGCGCGCAAAGTACTGCTTCATGCCGGCAAACATCTCCATGAAGCGGGGGTTCTTGTCGCCGCCTGCCTCACAGACGACGGCGCACGTTTTCAAGCGCTCCTCGCGGTCGCGGATGAGGTCGAAGCCCAACGTCATGTTCGCGCCGTGCCAGCGATAGAGCGATTGCACATCGCGGATGAGCGCGATGGGGCCGTGCAGCGCAAAGCGCATCCACATTTCCATGTCGCTTGTGTGCCGCATCGCCGGGTGGTAGCCGCCGAGGCGGTGTTGCATCTCGGTGCGCAACACCACCGAAGGCGAGGGCGCAGGGTTGCCGGCCTCAAAGTTGCGCCGCAGATACGCATCCCCAGAAATGATCTGGTAGGTCGCCGCTTGCGGATCGGGCAAGGGCCTGGGCTGCGTCGCATCGTCGATGATAAGCGCCCGCGCCATCACCAGGCCCGCTTCGGGATGGGCGTTCAGCACTTGTGTCGCGCGCGCTAGAGACCCAGGTGTCAATGCGTCGTCAGCTGAGATCAGCGAATAATACTCCGCCGACGCCCAGCCCATAATGCCGGCATTAGCGGTGCCAATCAGGCCTAGATTGTTCTCGTTGCGCTTGTAGGCGACGCGCGGATCGCTCGCGGCGAGGCGTGCGCAGGCCGCAGGCGTATCGTCGGTGGATTTGTCATCAATGATGAGGATCCGGACATTGACGTCGCGCTGCGTCAGAATGCTCTGGACACATTGATCAAGATAGCGCGCGTAATTGTAGCACGGAATGACGACGTCAACGTTGCTCATCCGCATTCTCTACCGGCTGTGCCTGCCTGTAAGCGATGATGCGCCATTGCGCGGTTTGGTGGAAAACGCCGTAGGCATTGGACGCAAACACAGGGTGGCGCACATGGAAGCTGGCGCCAACCTGCGCGGTAAGAATGCGTGCGCCTTTTTCACGGACCAGAATGTTGGTGTTGTAAAGATCGGACACAAGATTGAGCGGCGGCGTGCGCACTTCAACGACCCCTTCGCCCTCGACGAAAGGGATGTCCACGCCGTCGGCGGCGGTGCTAAAGGTGCAGCAATGCACTTCGTCGGCGCGATTGACGCCAATGCGGAAATCCGGCTGCTCCACGCGCTCATAGGCTTTGTAGCGAATGCGCACGCTCATCGGCTTGCCGAAGTCCATGACGCCGGAGGCGCGGCCAGCGTCGTTCAAGAGCTCAACGTCGGTAATGACGATGGCCGGATTTTTGCTCGCATCGTCGAACCACGCAGTGTTCTGCAGCTTGCTGTCGCCTTCATAGAGCTTCAGGCCCTCATCGGTGGGACCGTCATAAACGACCCGTCCTTTCTTGAGGTAGATCACGCGCTGGCACATGCTCTTGATCGAGAACATGTTGTGGGAAACGAACAGAATGGTTGAGCCCTTCTGCTCGAGTTGGCGGGCGAAATTCATGCATTTGCGCTGGAAGGCAAAGTCGCCGACCGCCAGCACTTCGTCGAGCAGCAAGATTTCCGGATCGAGGTGGGCGGCCACCGCAAAGGCGAGGCGCACATACATGCCGCTCGAATAGCGCTTCACGGGGGTATCGATGAAATCGCCGATTTCCGAAAAATCGACGATCGCCTCGAACTTCTCATTCACTTCGGCATGGGTCATGCCCAGGATCGAGCCGTAGAGGTAGGTGTTTTCCCGGCCCGTCAGTTCTTGGTGGAAGCCGGTGCCGACTTCCAGAAGCGCGCCCAGGCGGCCGCGGATTTGGACTGTGCCGGTGGTGGGGGTGGTGATGCGCGAGAGCACCTTGAGCAGCGTAGACTTGCCGGCGCCGTTGAGGCCAATGATGCCGACGTTCTCGCCGCGTGCGATGTCGAAGTCGACGTCTTGCAGCGCCCAAAATTCCTCGCGCGCGGTTTTTTCAGCACGTTGGGCCCTCGACGACAATAGATCGCGCACGCCGGCAACGACGAGATCCCGCAGCGAATCATGGCGATCTACACGCTGGTTGCGTCGATAGCGCTTGCCAAGACCGCGCGCGCTGATGGCGAGGTCGCTCATATCAAATCCGCGAACGAACGCTCCATGCGGCGGAAGAAAATCAACCCGCCGAACAGCAGGAGGGCGATAATTATGAGACTCATGCTGAGCGAGGCAATGTCGAGTTCGCCCTTGTTGAAGATCGCCCAGCGGAAGCCTTCGATGACGCCGACCATTGGGTTCAGCGCATAGAGCGTGCGCCATTGCGCGGGCACGATGCTGAGCGGATAGACGATTGGCGTAGCGTACATCCAGATCTGGATCAGGAACGGCAGCGTGTGCTTGATGTCGCGGAAGCGCACATTGATGGGTCCAAGCCACAGGCCCACTGACAGCGCAAGCAACGCCGAGATCACCATCAAGGGCGGCGCCACCAGAAACTTCCAACTCGGCGTTATGTGATAGAACGCCATCATTGCCAGTAGCACGCAAGAAGCGATGCAGAAGTCCAACAGCGGCGAGATTACGTTAGCGAGCGGCATAATGAGGCGCGGGAAATACACCTTCCGCACCAGTTCGGCGTCGGTCACCAAACCCATGCCGCTGCGGCGCACCGCTTCGGCGAAATACGTCCACGGCAATACGCCGGCGAAGGCGAAAATCGGATAGGGTACCCCGTCCGATGGAATGTGCGCGGCGACGCCGAATACGAAGCTGAAGATCAGCACCGCAAATACCGGCTGCAGGATCGCCCACGCCGCGCCGAGCAGGGCTTGTTTGTAGAGCACCTGCACGTCGCGCTTCATCAGCACGTACAGAAGTTCGCGATAGCGCCACACAGCGCCCAGATCGAGATCGAACAGGCCGCGATCTGGCCTGATCTCGACGACGCTGATCGGCGTCTCCGGCGCCGGCGCAAGCGTGGTCATCCCGCGCAGGCCTTCTTCAGCGTTTCCGCGACGGCGGTCTGTTCGTCTTCGCTCATCACATGATACATAGGCAGAATGATGCGCCGGTCCTGCGCGAATTCCGAATTCGGCAGATCCCAGCCGTTCCGGTAACCATCTTCGCGATGCGCGCACATGATCCCGCGGCGGGTGGCGATGCCGGCGTCGAGCATGGCTTGCATCACCGCGCGCTGATCACAATGGGGCGGCAACGTCACAGAATAGCTTTGCCAATTGGAGCGCCGGTTTGCAGGTTCTATCGGCAGCGCGATGCCCATATTGTTCTGCAGCAGTTCCTGATAGCGCCTAGCAAGGCGCCGCCGCGTCGCCACGATCTCGGGCACGCGCTTCAATTGTTCGCGCCCGACCGCGGCTTGAATATCGGTCATCCTGTAATTGTAGCCAAGCACGGGATGGGTTTCGAAGATCACCTGATTGGCGCCGTGCCGCACCGTGTCGGGTACGCTCATGGCGTGCTGGCGCAGCAGTTTGAATTGCTTGTCAAAGGCGGGATTTTTGGTGGTCAACATGCCGCCATCGCCGGTCGACACGATCTTGCGGGGATGGAACGAAAAGGCGGCGATATCGCCGCGTGGGGCCCCGATCTTTTCCCATGCGCCGTCAATGTTGATCTCGCTGCCGATGGCGCAGGCGGCATCCTCGATCACTGCAATGGCGTGCGCTTTAGCGACCGCCAATATGCCCTCTAGATCGCACGGCATGCCGATCTGGTGGACGCAAAGCACCGCTTTGGTCTTTGGCGTGATCGCCGCCTCGATTTTGAGCGGGTCCATGTTGTAGGTGTCGCGTTCGACATCCACGAACACCGGCGTGGCGTTGCAGTATTTCACCACATTCGCAGTGGCGATGTAGGAGTGCGACACGGTGATGACTTCATCGCCTGCGCCCACACCCACCGCCAAGAGCGCCAAATGCAGCGCGGTTGTGCAGTTCGACACCGCCGTTGCGTAGGGCGCGCCGACATAGGCTGCGAATTCCTTTTCGAAAGCCGCGACCTCCGGGCCTTGCGTGACCCAGCCCGACAAGATCACGCGCGAGGCTGCCTGCGCCTCGCGTTCGTCCATCAGCGGCTTCATCAACGGGATCATGTTCGGGGCCATAGTCAGGCAACGTGCTCTTTGTTAGCGCGCCACCAGGTTACGAGACGTTGCAAGCCCTGCTCAAGATCGACCTGGGCTTCCCAGCCCAGCAAGCGCTTGGCCTTCTCGGTTGAAGCAAGCCGGCGCGGCACGGCGTTTACCTTGCGTTCGGGTCCATATTCCGGCGTCATCTTCTTGCCCATCACGCGCATCAGCGCTTCGGCCAGTTCTTGCAGGCTCGTCTCGACGCCCGACGCGACGTTGAACACTTGATCGGAAACATCCGATTTCAAGCCGGCGACATTGGCGCGCGCGATGTCATCGATATAGATGAAGTCCATCGAGGTTTTGCCGTCGCCCATGATTAATGGAGGAACGCCGTTTTCGATGCGCTCCATCCAGCGGATCAGCACTTCGGTGTACTTGCCGTGAATGTCCATGCGCGGACCGTACACGTTGAAATACCGGAACGCGCAATACTCGACGCCGTACATATCGTTGAACGAGCGTAGCAGCCCCTCCAGCATCACCTTCGACGCGCCATACCAGGTGCGGTTGTTGTATGGGTGTTCTGCTTCCGTGGTCGGGAAGCTTTCCGCCAAGCCGTAAACGGAGGCCGACGACGCCGCGACAATCTTCTTCACGCCCGCCAAATGCGCGGCTTCCACCACATTGAACGAGCCGTTGCACATCACTTCCATGGCTTGGCGCGGATTGTCGGCGCACGCGGTGATGCGGATCGCCGCCATATGAATGACCCCATCCATGCCTTCGGTGACTTTGCGGGTGGCGTCGACGTCGCGGATGTCGCCTTTCACCAGGGTCACGCGCTTGTCGTTCAAAATCTCGGCGACGTTGTGCATCGAGCCGCGCACCAGATTGTCGTAAATGACAATCTGGCCGACGTCTTCGCGCAGCAAGGCGTCGATCGTGGTCGAGCCGATCAGCCCGCAGCCGCCGGTGACCAGGATCTTCGCGCCGGAAATATTCATCGCGACACTCCAGCGCCAGCGCGTTGCAGTTCGATCACGG
>Ga0209698_10001353_pt1 | contig 28276 bp, 13 predicted proteins | sample LitLauG_LLR_2012_FD_187203 | JGI IMG/M metagenome (GOLD analysis project Ga0209698, IMG submission 187203) | Freshwater sediment microbial communities from Pennsylvania, USA - Little Laurel Run_MetaG_LLR_2012 (SPAdes) (version 2) | ecosystem: Environmental > Aquatic > Freshwater > Creek >... | reverse complement strand
CCAGCGGCACGCGCTGGTGATTTCAGTGCTTTCGAAGATGTGATGATCAAAGAAGTCATCCCGATGATTGACTCGACCTTCCGGACCATTCCCGGTCGCGAGCACCGCGCCATGGCCGGCCTCTCGATGGGAGCCAACCAGGCATTACACCTTGCGACTGGCCACTTGGATTCATTCGCATATATGGGCGGATTCAGCGGCACAATGAACGGACTGAGCATTCAAGCACTGGACCCCGCGACTGCTTTCAATGGAGTTTTCAAGGAGGGAACTGCCTTCAATGACAAGGTCAAGCTTCTTTGGCTCGGAATGGGAACGCAGGAACCCAATCCTTTTCCGGGAGCTATAGGCGCTTTTCGGGCGATGCTAGATCAAGCCGGAATCAAATACGTTTACTTTTCTTCCCCCGGTACAGCCCACGAATGGCTAACTTGGCGGCGCGATTTGAACGACTTCGCTCCCAGGCTTTTCCGGTAGCCGCCTTCGTCGTCGCTCTGTAAGTTCGACCACGGAGGATAGTTAGCTGTGTTCTACCATTTCAATTGTGGCCTTAGCGCAGATGGCCGCAAGGGGCTTCGCCCTGAGCACCATCGTGGACGCGCTCCAACCTGCAATTCTGGCAACCTTGGCAATAGGCGTTCCGCCAATCAGCATCCCGGAAACTGCCGTGTGCATCAGATCGTAAAAACTGGGGGTGGGCAGTATATTTTAAATCTAGACTCATTGAGACCTACGCTACTGGACTGAACGCAGTATAGCTACGAGAAAGAATGTAGGTGTAAGAGAAATGAAGAATAGAAGCAGCCGAAGAATCAGGAGAATGCTCATAGCTGCGCTCTTGCTGTGTGGCGGATTATTCAGCAACGCACAAGATAAGAACTCAAGTCAGGGCCGTTCTGATTCCACAACAACTGCCGCGCGATCCATTGAGGACCTGAATTACCTCGGAGGAGATGCCGCCATGCCGCCATTTTCCGACAGCGTGATCGACATTAAATCCGGATTTCGACGGGCGCTCTTGAGCAGGGGCGTTGCCTTCCGTGTGATTTCAGGGATTCAGTACACGCAGAACATCCTTCGGGCTCCTGTGCCTGCCGATGATCAGGTCTATGTTGGCCAACGCAGTTTTGAGGGTTCATTCGTGCAGCCAATCCTCGCAGCAGATCTTCATCAACTGCATTTGAAGCATGCACAGTTCTACTTGGGCGGGGTATGGAACTGGGCAAGTTGGAATCCTGCAGGCCCAAAGTCGGTTCAGTTGTGGGCTCTCTACTTCTACAAGGCATTCGGAGAGGACCGCGTGGAGTTGAAGGCGGGGTACATTGCGAACAACATGAATTTCGTTGGTCTCTTTGTTGGAGGATCCACCGCGACTGGCGCACAGGGCGTCTATGCCGTATTGCCCTACGAAGCTGGCATGTCGTACTTCCCACTGACGGCGCCTTCGTTCAACGTTCGGATTCGCGGGCCCGAGAATACCTACATCAAGACTGCCGCCCAACGGAGCATCGATCCAACCGGGGGACCGGCCGAAATCGCAAGAAATCACACCGGCTTCCGGTTCATTCCGCACGGTGACAAATTAGTCCTGATCAATGAAGGAGGCTACCTTCGTGCAGCAAGCGCCGATGCGCGCGGGGTGTGGTTTCGCGCCGGCTATATCTACAACACCACGCCATACAGGAACGAGGCCACTGGTCAGTCGGAGTCAGGCAATTACTGCGCATACGCCCTCATGGACTATCAATTGCTTCAGTCAGGCCGGGAGCATCCAAAACAGGGGCTCTACGCAGGTGGATCTTTCATGACTGTGCCGGTAACGATGAATCCATACGCCCGCTATTACGAGGCAAGACTCTACAAGGAGGCGCCGGTTCGGTCACGTCCCGACGATGTTCTTTCCGTAGTTGCATCCCGTACCGGCTACAGCAGAATCTTTACTGACCATCTCGTCTCCGAAGGCAAGAAAGTGTGGAGGGCTGGAACGACTGTCACCGGCAGCTACTCCCTTCGTGCTTCACCCGGCAACTACCTGAGCCTGGGATTGAGCTACGTCGACGGGCCGGCAATTACACCGCGGGTTCCAAATGCACTCAATGTCGTCGCCAACTGGACCCTGTTTTTCTAAGCCTGCCGTTTGATCAAGAGAGCGGAGGATTTGCGATGGTGCATGCCAGTTGCTCTAAAGAATGTCCGTGGCTGCCGGCCGAGAATCTTCGTTTTCGAGCCCCGGAAAGATCAAAGCTATCCAATCCGCCAGTAGATTCAAGAAGAGGGTTCGCCGTGCGCATTTCAAGTTCTCTGAAAACGCTTTTGACCCTGAGTTCCCTCGTTCTTCCCACAGTGCTCTCCGCCGCTCAGCAGGCGAAGCAGGTCGAAGAGACCGCCCCAAGTTTTCAGGTGAACGTGGATAGAGTCCTGGTGCCCGTTGTGGTTCGCGACAAGCAGGGCCGCATGGTAGATGACTTAAAGAAGGAAGAATTCCAGGTCTTTGACAATGGCAAGCTGCGAACCGTCTCCGGATTCTCGGTTTCACTCCGCGGCTCGACCGAAGCAATCAAAAATAAGGAGAGCCAGTCGCGGCCTTCACCTGCCGACACTCCTGCTCCGCAACCCTCCGCCGCTGCAGCACGATTCGTTGTTTTTGTTTTTGACGACATGCATTTGGAGGCTGGGGATCTTGCGCGCGTACAAAAGGCAGGGGCCAAAGTGCTCGAAGGAGTTTTGGGCTCGTCCGATATTGCGGCCATCCTCTCTCTCTCTGGGAAGACCAACAGCGGTCTGACGCGAGATCGTGCGAAGTTGCAGGAGTCGCTCATGGACCTGCAAATACATAACGTGTATAGAGCCGATACCCATGATTGTCCGAATATCGGTTACTATCAGGCTGTCCAAATCGAGAATGAGCACAGCCACGATGGCCCGGCATTTCAGGACGCATTTCGCCAGGTCATAGATTGCAGTCCGGGCATGGATCCGGTGCACCAACAGAACGTCGGCGAGAACGAGGTGGTCTCCGCAACGAACCGGGTGCTGAATCTTGGTCGGCAGGACGCTCAAATGACCTATGCCGCCCTCTCGGCCTTTGTGCGCGCATTAGCCAATCTGCCGGGACAACGCATTCTCATCCTGGTATCGCCCGGCTTCCTTCCTATCGAGCATGAGTCGTTGACTGCAGAATCCCGGCTCCTGGACCTCGCGGCACAATCCAATGTGACGATCAGCGCCCTGGACGCTCGCGGTTTGTACAATGCGGAACCCGACGCCAGCTTAAAAAGCCCCAATCTCTCAAGTTCAAATCGCACAGGGGGTAGCGTGCAGCAACAGTCCGAATACAATCGATCAGAGATGTCGCTCGCCGAAGGTGCAATGGAGTCTCTTGCCGACGGAACAGGCGGCATATTCTTTCACAACAGCAATAATTTGGATGAAGGCTTCAAGTCGTTGACGGAGGCGCCGCAAACTGTGTACATCCTTGAGCTCTCGCTCGACAGCGTAAAGCCGGATGGCACGTATCACCGTTTGAAGGTCAAGCTGGGTCGAGAAGGATTCGATTTGAATGCGCGCCGCGGATACTTCATGCCCCGGCAGGAAAAGGTCAAGAAATAGAGACTCATATTCCCATCGGCTGAATCTTCACTCTCACTGCAGCGGCGAATCGGGGATCACGCGGGTCGTTGAAGCAAACCGCCGGTAGCCGATGAAAAGCGTCTCGTTCAGCCACTGGGTCGGCGCATCGTCCGAAGTTCCATGAGAGCTGGCCGAGGCCATTGAGAGCGCCAGGCTGCGCACCGGGCAGATAAACCTTGCATCGCCGATCTGGACCGAGCCATAACTCACCAGAATTGCCGCGCGCCTGAATGGATCGCTGTCTTTCAGCTCCGCCTCCATACTGGTGCGAAGAACGGTCCCTGTATCGGGATCTACCCAAATAAACCCGTGATAAGCAGGTCTCATATGAAGGATTGAAATGCGCGATGGATCGGCATTGGTTCGCGTTTCAATGCTCGCGATGCCGCGGCCGCCGCTTGGCACTGCGAAGCCCTCGACGGCCGCCTCCCTTTGAAGGCTGCTAATCAACTCAAAGTGCGACGCAGTGCTTGGAACCGTATAGCGGAATACTGCCACCGGAGTTACCGCTCCATCCTCCCAGTGGCTCCAATCGATCCTGCCCTGAATCGTGTCCGTCAGGATCATGCCCAGAGTGGTTCCGAACTCGCCACCTGAAATTAATCCAAGTTGCTGCTGCCATACTGCTGACCCTTGTGTGGGTGGCTGATTCTCACGTTCGTCGCGCACAGAAATCTCTCGGCTCGAAGTGTCCACCAGGTGCATTCCCGCACGAACCGGCCACTCGCCTTTCTTCAAAGCAAAAGGGCTGTTGTCGTATCTATTGATGGTTCGGGTAGCCAGAAAGTTCGGCAAGTGCGGCAAAGTTTGCGCCACGTAGTTTCGTGCAGCATTCACCATTTGCTCTTGAGTTGCTGCATCGGGAGCGGCTTTCTGCGGAAACTCGCTGGCTGATGGTTCAAGGAACGCCGACTGATCGGCAAGCAATTGCATTGCCAACACTGACTGGGGCCCAAGATTCAAGTCTTTCTTAAGGCGCTCGAGAGTATCTTCGGTTAGTCGTTCAGATAATTCGATGTCGGTGATTTGACGTGCAATGTCCGCATCCGGCTTGTGAGTGGCGCACGCCGCAGTCAGCCTCTGTTCAAGTTGCGCCACTGTAGCATGCTTTGGCGGCGCGGCTGGAAGAACCACCGTCGCAAACAGAACGAAGAAAATTATGCGTCTCATTCGTTGCGCCAATACTAAACCCGCCCTTGTCGCTGCAGCAAGGACTCCCAGGCTGGCGTCGGGCGCCCAAGTGCGCAAGAAGTTCACTCCCGTTAAGCGAAGCGATTTCCCTCCCTTGCGGAAGTCCCCTGAAAATAGACACATTGAGAAGTTCGACTTCGCCAAAACCAGAGTCAGGAACGAACGTCCTTGATGGTTTTCATGCATGTTCTGGTCAAAGGATCACCATCCAGCCGTTACCCTATTCCCGAACCCTCAGGCGTTTTTCGATTACCCATCCGAGGCTGTTCTCCTTCCTGCGGTGGAGGAGCGCGGAGGATTGTTGGTGAGAAACGTAGAAGCGGCTACCGGCTACACCTGGTAGGCGCTGTTCCTGGCTTTAGAATGTCCGTCACGCGTACCGGCGGGGTGTATACTTGCCTGTCTCAGGATTCCGAGTAACAACCTAGGGGTGTGCCCAAGGGTTTCAGGGGCGCTCGGTTCTCAGGGTTCAATATAGGAGGCAGAAATGAAAACGCTATCACGCCGCGACCTGTTGAAAACCAGCATGTTGGCGCCAGCCGCAGCAGCCGCTCACGGAATAATTCCGATCGGGGCCGCGACCCAGGCGATGGCAGAGACTTCTGGTCCGCTTTCCACCACGGTAGGACGCGATCTCTCGACTTCCGGTGCTGGACGCGAACGTCTGCTGCTCGATTTCGGTTGGCGCTTCCACTTCGGAGACGCCAACGACCCGGCCAAGGACTTTGGCTTCGGCAGTGGCAGAACAGGCAGTTTTCAGAAAACGGGGAACTTTCTTCCTGCCGGAAACGTTGCATACGACGATTCCGATTGGCAAAGCGTGGATCTGCCCCACGACTGGGCCGTCGAACTTCCTTTCCAGAACGATCCCGCGCTCCAGAGCAAAGGCTTTTACCCCCTGGGGCGGACCTATCCGGCCACGAGCGTTGGCTGGTATCGCCGGATCTTCGAGCTTCCCGTCACCGATGCGGATAAACGCATCACGCTCGAATTCGATGGCTCATACCGGGAAACGATGGTCGTCTTCAACGGCTTTTACATCGGACGTCACAGCGGAGGATACGATCCGTTCAGCTTCGACGTGACCGAATTTGCGAACCCCGGAGGTAGGAACGTCCTGCTGGTTCGTGTCGATGCCACTTCGAGCGATGGCTGGTTTTATGAGGGCGCCGGGATCTACCGCCACGTCTGGCTGGTGAAAACCAATCCGGTCCATGTCAAGCAATGGGGAACCCTTGTGACTTCGGAGGTGCGGCCGGGCGAGGCTGTGCTCACGATCAGGACGGAACTGGAGAACCGCGGCAAGGAAGAGAAGAGTGCGCGCGTGGTCTCGTCAATTCAGGATCCCGCGGGCAAGGAAGTGGGCAAGGCAGTTACAGACTCGGTCTCCATCGCGGCAGGCGCCGTGCACGCTTGGGAACAGAAGATCCCGGTTAAGCAGCCGCAGCTCTGGTCCCTTGAAGAGAGAAACCTCTATGAGCTGGTGACCGAGGTGAAGTCCGCAGGCGAGGTTGTGGACCGCTACGCGACCCCGTTCGGCATTCGCTCTATCCGGTTCGACTCCGAAAAAGGATTTTTCCTGAACGACAGGCCGGTGAAGCTGAAGGGAACCTGCAATCACCAGGACCACGCCGGTCTGGGCGCGGCTCTGCCCGACGCAGTGCAATACTTCCGGATCCGAAAGTTGAAGGAAATGGGTTGCAACTCGCTGCGCACCTCGCATAATCCTCCCACACCGGAGTTGCTCGACGCTTGCGACGAATTGGGAATGTTGGTCTTCGATGAGACGCGCATGATGTCTTCAAATCCCGAGGGACTCAGCCAGTTTGCCAATTTAATTCGGCGCGACCGCAACCGTCCCAGCGTTTTCATGTGGTCGATGGGAAATGAGGAAGGCCAGGCGAACGGACCGAAGGGAACGCTTATTCTGACCGCGATGAAATCGCTCGCGACCGAGCTCGACGGCTCACGGCCCGTCTCGATCGCACCCACCGGAGCCATTGGAACTGGTGGCCTGGCAGTATGCGACGTAGTCGGCTACAACTACATGGACCCCGAGGCCGAAGCCTTCCACAAGGCCCATCCTGAGCGGCCCGTCATTGGAACGGAGACCGTCAGCGCCGTCGGCACGCGCGGAATTTACATCACCGATTCCAGTAAAGGCTATGTCGGCTCCTACGATCCTTACACAACCACCGGCCGCGCCTCCGCCGAAGGCTGGTGGAGTTTCTGCAATGCGCGGCCGTGGCTTTCCGGAGGCTTCGTCTGGACCGGGTTCGACTACCGCGGAGAGCCCTCGCCGAACGGGTGGCCCAACATCAGCTCCCAGTACGGCATCATCGATACCTGCGGCTTTCCCAAGGACTCGTTCTACTACTACCAATCCTGGTGGACCGAACAACAGGTTTTGCACCTGTTCCCGCACTGGAATTGGCCGGGATACGAAGGAAAAGAGATCGCGGTCTGGGCTCACTCGAATCTGGACAAGGTGGAACTGCTGCTCAATGGCCAGAGTCTGGGTACGAAGGATGTGAAGAGGGACTCGCACGTCGCGTGGAACGTCAAATATGCTCCCGGAGCCATCGAGGCGCGGGGATTCAAAGACGGCAAGCTCGTCAAAACTGCAAAACGTGAAACCACCGGCCCCGCCGCGAAACTCGTAATGACTGCGGACCGAAGCGAAGTTTCGGCGGATGGCGAAGATGTGGCATTCTTCGCTGTCGAAGTGCAGGATGCGCAAGGCCGCATGGCGCCGATCACTGATAACCTGGTCACCTTCAAAGTCTCCGGCGAAGGAAAGCTAATCGGTGTCGGTAATGGTGACCCCACCGACCAGGAATCCGACAAGGGCACTTCCCGAAAGGCCTTTTCCGGTCTCTGCATGGGCATCGTGCAGACAACCAAGGCAGCTGGGAAGATCACCGTTGAAGCCGTCTCTCCTGGGCTTTCGTCGGCTAGCGTCACCATTGCCTCAAATGCCGTGACCCTGCGCCCCCAAGTCGCCGTTTGGCAGCGGAAGGCCCCCGTTGGTTCAGGCATCACTGGCCTGTGGAGGCCTGCGCCTGGAGCACCCGGCGCAACCGGCATGATGGCATTCCTGGTAGGTGACGGCACCAGTGTGTTCACCCTGAGTCAGGATGGAAGCACCCTTACGGGAAGCGTGGAAGGTATGGGCGGCGGTTTCTTTGGCGGCAGCGATGCAGCCGTTCCGATCGAAGAGGGCAAGGTCAGTGGCCAAGGCGTTTCCTTCAAGGTCGGCAACAGCGCCTTTTCTGGAACGCTCAAAGGGGACCAGCTTGAGCTGACGCGAACCATTGATCTCAGCCGCTGGCTGTCGCGCATCCCCAAGCAGCAGACGGGGCCTGTCCCGGCAGTCGGCCCGCCCCCGGATGGATCGGACCCGTCGTTCAACATCCCTTCTCGCATCCCTTCGGGCATTCCGGTCGTCTTGCGTAGGGTTCAGCGCTAGGCAAAAACGCTGCCTTCGCAAGACGGCTCGATTGTGACAATTTCAGCGCTGGAGCAACTTACGCGATCCACTCCGAGAGATCGCGGCGGAGTTCTTCCAATTGCACCGGTTTTTCGCTCTGCCGGAACGTGAACCCCTTGGGGGCAACGATGTATGCCTCGGAGAGGCTTTCGGCCAGGCAAACGCAGAGCGTCGAGGATTGGTACTCGGCATAGCGGGCCGCGGCCAGCCACACATACAGGGCAAGCATCTGTGCATCCCTGCTGCTGCCCGGCAGGTCGTTCTCAGGGGGCAGCGGATTGATCTTGTCGGGGTCGTCGAAGACCGCGACGCCGGTGAACGGCTTGGGCTTGCTGCGAATTCCGAATCTTGCCGCAAGAAACGTTGGCCTCGCGCGCCGAAATGCCTCGGAAGACGCCCACTCCACAAACGAGTTGCCAAAAATGACAGCGCCGTTTCCCGTAAGGTAAAGCGCTCGCACAAACTCACTGATAGCCGAGTCGGCGGCAACCTCTGGCGGGCACTTCGGCACAACGTCAACACTGCGCAGATGGTCGAAGACCGCGTCGGCATCGGCGAGGTCCTTGCGCATGGTGTTCATCTCGTGCGAGAAACTCTGTCGCAGCGCATCGAGCCTTCCATAGTTCAAAAGGACGGGCGAAGATAAGCCAGACACGGATGAGTGGGCAAGGATGGACTCCGGCAGTGTCTTCGCAGCATCGACCACCCAAACATCGGCCGGCGGCGAGTTGGCGCGGTTCCGAGCAATAGTCAACAGTCCATTCGATGTGCTCCCTTCATCGTCGCCAAGAAGATACTCGAAGGCGGTCGTGACCCTCCCCGTCCCGTCAAGATCGAGCCGAACCGGTTTTCCGAGGTCATGCCATCTGCGCCACGGACTAACCGGGTCGACCGATAAGGGATGCGGAATGTCGAGCAGCACCAGGCGGTTACCTGTTCGACTGCCAGCCTCGTTCTTGATCGCGTGCGCATCGGCGGCATCGAAAACGGCCTGAACGGCACGGCGCCAGTCTTGAAAGTATCCACTAGCCGCCAGCTGCGACGAGTTCTGGATGGTCTGTTCGGTCTTCGAGAACTGCTTCCAATTGCGGACGCCCATCTGCTCTTCGAGTTGCACTACTGGGCGAAAAACCCCGTCCGATTGTTCCTTGCTCATGCCGTCGACGTAGAGCAGAAGCCGCTCGACTGACTGCCTCTCGTTGGGGAACAGGTGATCCCATTCCCGTAGCTGCTGATTCACAAAGGGCAAAAAGGTAAGGGGCAGCCGCGCGATGACGCCTCTGTCGAGTACGTCCTGAATCTTCGTTGGAAATTTGCCTCGTTCCTGCATCCTGAATCCATCGTTCGGCCAACTCCACGCCTGTCGCGAGAAGCATGGCAAATGCTAGACGCGAAACTCCCCCAGCAGTCCGCCCTGTGACTCAATGGGCGGGCATCCAAGAAGATCCGCGAGTGTAGGACAAAGGTCGACGTGACGAATCGGCCGCTCAATAATGTTCGGCCGATCGACAGCCGATCCCAGTGTCATCATCCATGTGTCTCGCGTCGAGTCGACATTGGCGCGATGGTTGAAGAATCCGTTGGTCGAAGATCCGTCGGGGTCTCGGCCGAACTCGGGAAGCACAACCATCGTTGTCTTCCCCCGGTAGTCGGGATTCGACTCTACCTCTTGCCAAAGCTGCCAAGTGAGCCGATCCGCAGTCTTGATGCCGGAAAGGTGAAGTGAATACGAGCCGAAGTGTGCCGCCTCCACATCGGAGAACGCGACCACAAGGACCTGCGGCGCAAATCTGCGCATCACTTCCCGAGTCATGAAGAACGTTAGCTCGTCGCCGGAGGTTGGACCGCCGCCGCGCACAAACTCTGCAATGGCGCTCTGCAATGTTTCGTGCACGCGGGGATCGAGCCGGTCGGCGGCGTCGAAAACATTCCACCCAAGCCCCTCGTAATTGCTGCCTTCCATCACACTTTCGAGCTCGGCCGCAACCTTTGCACGATCGGCCATGTTCGCGCTTCGCCCGCTTCGCAGCGACTCAGCGACCGCGGTAAGCATGAGCTGCTTGGGAAAAACCACGTTCGCGCCGTAAGCCGGCCCGAAGCCGCGGTCCGAGCTTGCGCCGATCAGGTTGGTGAGTGCCTTGTTGCTGGCTACGACCCACGTGTTGCCGGCATCAGACTTGAGAGATTTGCGGAACTGCTCAAAAATCGTTGGAGTGGTCGGAGCCAGTTTTCCCCAATCGTCGACGCGCTGCCAGTTCCCCGTAAGAATGCTTGAGATCGCATTGAAGTGCGCCGTCACGCCTTCATTCCGCGCGTGAGCGTAAAAGAGCGACTTGGGCAGCAGGTCCGTGGCCAGGTGCGGGATGTTCTCCTGGCCTTCCGGCGAGAAGGTTTCGTCTCGGCGCACGCCACCAATGACGATAACAACGACCCTGTGACCGGAACCGAAGGTGCGCGGCTCTGCGTCGGCGCGGACGGTGGGCAGAATCGTCCCCGCCATCAACATTCCGGCGGCGCGAAGAAATGCGCGGCGGGTGGTCTCCGAAAAAGGCTCGCTATCGCCTGAGGGCGTGAAGCCCATTTCAGCGGCGGGGCAGATCTGGTGCTCCATTGGCTTACCTCACGGCGGCGATCCGATTTCCCTGTTACTCAAACTCTGCGTAGGCCCTGCATCTAGTTACTCACGGCCTGCTTCCGGCCGAGCCTGTAGTTGAATACACAAATTGCTGGACCTCGGCTCTTTCCTTGTCAATCTCCGCCAAATGTTCCGCCCGCAGTTTGCGGTATATATCGAACTCCTGCTGAGCGCGGTCCTTCTGGCCTACATGTACATAATCCGTTCCCAGCCGATAGTGCGCGTCCGACAGATTCGGATTCAGTTCGAGTGCGCGGACATACTCCGGAATCGACTTGTCATAACTGTGCTGCTCTGCGTAGAGGTTTCCCAACTGCACATGCGCTTCCGGAAGCCCTTCGTTGAGCGCCACGGACTTGCGCAACAGCGACTCGACGGCCGAGAGATCGACAGTCGAGTCCCCGGCGCGCTTTCCTTTCCACAAACTGATCGCGTAGTAATACTGGGCCAGCGCATTCCCGGACTGCGTCTCTGCATAGCGTCGGAATCTCTGGATCACATCGTCGGCCTGCGCCGGCGAGCTGTCATAAGCCTTGGAGAGAAAAAGATAGCACCGAGCGTCGTTTGGACTCAGGTCCACCGCCCTTATCAGCGCCTTGACTGCATCGTCATACTTGCCGCGCGAGTAAAGCGTTAGCCCAAGCCCAATCCACATGCGCGGAGAGTCCGGATAACGCCGTGTACCCTCCTGGTAGACAGTAATGGCGGGCTCATAGGTCATGTGGAGAAGCATCTCGCTCGCCCAGTCGAAGAGGTCCTCTTCACTCGGGTCCATGTGCGCGGCAATTTCAAACTCATTTGCCGCGTCGACGAACTTGCCGTCCTTCTCCTGGATTTGGCCGAGCAGATTGTGCAGTTCGCTCGAGTCCTTTGTCTTCAACAGTTCGAGAACTATCTGTCTTGCCGCGTCAAGCCGTCCTAGAAGAAAGTCCGCCATCGCCAGATCGTAGCCATTGTCATAGGAGCCGGGATCGATCTGCTGCGCCTCTTCCAGAAGCGGGCGCGCCTCCGCCACCTTTCCTGTCTGGATCAAGAACTCGCCCAGGTTGTGGTTAGCGTCGTAACTCTTCGGCTCCAGCGCGAACGCCTTGCGAAATTGCTCGCCCGCCAATTCGGCTTTGCCGGCATGGAGCAGAGTCGCTCCGAGGTTGGTGCGGGCTTCTGCCAGCTCGGGCTTGATCTGGACAGCCATCTTGAGATGATCGATTGCCTGGTCGCTCTGCGAAAGCGAGGCATAAACCATGCCTAGAAGCTCATGAATCTCGTAGCTCCTCGGCGCATAAGGCAGAAGTTTTTCCAGTTGTTCCGCAGCTTGCGCGTACCGCCCGGCATCGTAATCCGCAACCGCCGCCTGGTACTGCCTATCAAGCTTTTCCTTCTGTGCGTCTTCGGCGTGAGCGGGAATGCAGATTACAAGCAAACCCAGCATCGTCACCCAAAACTGAGCCCGCGTCTTGCCCACAATCCGCTGCCTCCGGGCTCGCCGCCTGAGCCATGCAATGCTCGCCGCGGCAAACCGCGCCGCAAATAAGAACACCCCGGCAAGGCACCCGCAAAGCGTGCCAGCCGGGGTGTTATCTATCTTAGCTAGTAGTACAGTTTCATCGCAAACTGGATCTGCCGCGCATCGTAAGGAGCATCGCGGGTGGATCCGATTGCGCCGAAAGTAGAGCTTGTGTAGTTGCCCGAACCGCCAATCGACGCGACCCCGTTTCCGCCGAAGTTGGGCGCATTAAAGTTCGGATGGTTGAGGATGTTGAAGAACTCCGACCGGAACTGCAGCGACATGCGCTCGTTCAGTTGGAATTGCTTGAACAGCGAGAAGTCGAGACGGTGGAAGCCTGGCCCGACGATCTGCCCCGGCTTGCTGCCCAGTACGCCCGCGCCGGTCAGTGCTACGCATCCGGCCGGAGAATTTGGAATCGGAACCGGGTTTGCAACTGTGCCACCCAACTGGCAAGGCTGAGTAAATGCTCCGGCGTTTCCGATCCAGAAAGGCCCATGGTATCCGCCGGAAGTCTTGATCTTGATCCCAAGTTGCGGGTCGCCGGTACGGATAGTGTTGCAACCGAGTCCCGAGGTTGTGCCAGTGGGGCATCCGAAGTTGATTGGCTGACCGCCCTGGAGAGTGGCAATCCAGTTCATGGCCCATCCTCCAAGCACGAGGTCAGCCGCACCACCCTGATGCATGTACTTCTTGTCCTTGCCGAACGGCAACTCGTAGGCGCCGCTGAAGTGAACCACCTGGCGGATATCGAAGTCTGCTGGAGCAAGGTCGAACTTGGGACCGAGACCCGGTACAGCATAGGCGCGGAGTCCGCCCGTGCTGCCGCCGTTTAACAGGTCGCCGGCATTCGACATCGTCTTGGACCAGGTGTAGGTGAGCAGGAAGGTCAAGCCGCCGGAGAGCTGCTGTTCCAGCTTGGTTTGCAGTCCATGGTACGTACTCTGGCCATAGGTTGCCTGGTAGCTGCCGCCGCCAAAATCGGAGAACGGGATGTAAGGCTTGGTGCTGGTGCCCGCCGGCAGGAACTGACCCACGTTCTGGTAACCAACGCCGCCCTGAAGATCCTTGCCGTGCGTATAGACATACGACCCGGTGGCCGACAGAGAATGCGTGATCGAGTACTGAAGGGTAAAGTTTCCGCTCAGGGTGCTCGGAGTCTGGTAGTCGAACTGCAAACCCTGGAGCCCCAATCCATTGGCGTTTACAGCGGTTGGCGTAAGCGGAATGCAGGAGAAACCCGACTCAAGCGAGGCGGTTCCGCCCGGACCTGCCGTGGCGCAGCCGTTGAATGGCGTGTTGTAGCTGGTGGGCGCAACCTGAGACGAAATGCCAGAAGCGACATGCGGGAAGTAGGAGAGGTTGAACACAAAGGGATAATTCTCGCCGATATTGGGGCCATAGCCTTGGTTCTCAAACGAGTTGAAGAAGAGACCCAAGCCGCCACGCGCGACCAACTTCGACGAAATCGTGTAGGCCACACCTACACGCGGCGCGTAGTTCGTCTTTGGCGTTTGCAACAGCCCCTGTCCATATTTGTCGGTTTGTAAAAGGGTGATCCCGTCTTTTGCCAAGAGGTCGACAAAGCCCGTGCAGCCTACGCCTGAGCAGGTTGCAGTCGTGGACAAGGCCCGGTTGTCTTTGCCACTGGCCGGAACGATAAAGGTCGGCTGGCCAATTCCCTTTTCAGGCAGGGCAATTGGAACGAAGTTGGCCTGGCCGCCATTCTGCTCGTTGATTGGGCCGAAGAAATCCCAGCGGAGGCCGAGGTTGAGGGTCAGTTTCGGAGTCATCTTCCAGTCGTCCTGGAAGTAGCCGGCGAAGTACATCTTCTCGTCGTAGGTCTTGTTGATGTTGGACGCATACACGCCGTCGGAACCACCCGAATAGCTGAAGCCGTTCGGATTGGGGTTGCCGGCGATCGTTGCCGGAGCCGCCATGGGCGGCAGAAGCATCTGAGCCATGCCGCCGTTGGTGCTGCCCTGGTTGGGTATATCTGTGAAGTTGCTGGAATACTGGAAGGCTCCGCGCGACCATGCCGGCTGCAACGTCGAGAATTTCACGTGCTGGTACTCGACACCCATCTTGAAGTTGTGCTTGCCGTAGATCTTGGTGAAGTCGTCGGTCACTTGAAGTGTGGCGCTGACCTCGTCGGAAGGCAGGAAGTTGTTGCTGCCAAGGTTCGTCAGGTTGCCAATGTAGAAGTTGGGCAGCCCGCCGTTTTCGGCCGACTGGGGAATTCCCTGGATTCCGTATTGGGCAGGAATGCCCGTCTGGTTGCCCACGGGGCCGAAGCGCGTCGTATGCAGATGAGCAAAACCGGCGCGCACCTGATTGATGGTCGTCGAGTTGAAGATGGAGGTGTAAGCGGCCACCATCTGCGCGGATTTGGCGGTCTGCAAGCCCTGCTGGAACGCGCCGCCATCGGCTACGCCCGCAAACGGACCAGGAATGAACTGCGGGTCATCGGCATAGCTGAATCGGCCGAAGATCTGATTTTTGTCGTTCGGGTTGAAATCTTCGCGTGTGTCGAAGGTATTGGAGTGCTCGAAGAGTCCGGGGCTATCCTGGTACGTACCGATGCCCGAATTCGGCGCCGGGTAAAGGTTTAGCAGCTTCACGGCATTTGCATCGATACGGCCCGCCGGAAGCATGTTGAGGTCGGAGCACGCGGCAGATGTGAAGGTCAGAGTTCCAGGTCCGCATTTGCTACTGAACGGATCGCGAACATAGCCGTCAGCTCCGGAGTTGTTCGACAGGCCCGAGACCGGGTCGACAGCGCCCTTCGCAACAAAGCGCGTTGTTCCTGGATCTAGGAGTGTGGCGCGCTGAATCGAACGGCCGAGGATATCGGTCCTGGCTGCTCCTGATTGCTGGCTGAGAATGTCAGTCAGATTGGTGTAGTTGCTGCTGCGTTCCAGGGCGGTCGGAACGGAACTCGTAAATGAAGTTCCCTGGACGCGGCGCTTGCCTTCGTAGTCGCCGAAGAAGAAGAACTTGTTCTTAATGACCGGGCCGCCGATCATCGCGCCAAACTGATTCTGGCGGAGTTCACCCTTTTTGGGTTTGGCGGTGTTGTTTTCAAACCAGTCGGCGGCGTCAAGCTTGTCGTTGCGGAAAAACTCCCATGCCGCGCCATGAATGCTGTTGGTGCCGGACTTGATGGACGCATTCAGGACTGCTCCGGCGGATCGTCCCAACTCGGCGCTGAAATCCGCGGTCTGAACTTTGAATTCCTGGATCGCATCCACGGGAGGCAGAATGACGAAGTTGGTTCCATTCAGAAAATCGACGGCGTTGGAGTTGTTATCGATGCCGTCCAGCAGGTAATTGTTTTGCGCCGGGCGGAGGCCATTGGCGGAAAACGCGCCCGAAGCCGCATTTCCTCTCGTGTCGGCCTGCGGTGTCTGCATGCCGGCACCGAGCTGTGCAAGGAAGGTGAAGTTGCGCCCGTTGAGCGGAAGAGAATTCACTGCGCTTTGATTAATCACCTGCCCGACCGAAGCTTCCTCGGTCTGCATCAAGGGTGGCGCGGTGCTGACCTCTACGGTCTCCGTAGTGGCGCCCGGCTTGAGTTGGATATTCGCCGTCAGGTATTGAGCGACGTTGACCGTCAGATTCCCCTGGGTTGTCTTGGCGAAACCCTGGGCTGTAACAGTGATGGTGTAGTGGCCTCTTCTGACTGGCGAGAATATGTATCCGCCAGTTGAGCCGGTTTTGGTTTGAAGGGAAATTCCCTGGTCGGTATTCAACAGGGTCACTGTGGCATTCACTACCACCGCGCCTGATTGATCCGTCACTGTTCCACTGATTGATCCTTCGTCGACCTGGGCAAATGCAAAGCGCCCCTGCACGAGGAAGAAGCATAGGAATGCGAGGGTTAAGTAGCCAAACGCCCTGAACCGGCTGGCTGGTTTGCGATCAAAGCCCATCCGAATATCCTCCCTTACCTGTTCTGTGTTCCGTCCAATGCATCGCTTGTCTTTTGAAGTCCTTTCAATGGCGGTCCATTGAAATCTTCTGGGAAGTGGAAAACTTCTTGCATATCGGTACCAGGAATCTCAGACTCTCCTGTCGATTACAGAAGCCTGTAAACGCTTCCATTCTCAGCAGCGGAAATGTACCGTGTTCTCCTTTCCTTTGTCAATCAAAATGTGGAGAGAACCCTCAACCCGTCCTGAATCTTGGCTTCAGTGGCCTGGATTGAAGCCCATTTCTCACCCGTAAAATTATACTATCTATTTTATTTTGTTTACCGTACAGGCGCCATCTGATCCTCGATGCTCCGTTGCGGCACGTTTACGCTGGAGAGTCCACATCCCTGAATTTCGGTGCAGAACCCCGCCGGTGCGTGTCGGTTTCCTTGTCGATTAGCGGAGCCTTTTCCGAGGGCATCCGGTAATCCTGGCAACGGATCGTGCGCAAATCCTCCGCCCAAAATCAGTGCTTTGCCGGCGAGCTTTCCGAAGCCTCTTGGGGCTTCGCCTCGCCCTTCGAAAGAGAATCTACCGGAATGCTATGATGCGGACATCATGCTGGCATCTGGGTCTCTCGGACAATGATTGCGCGCCCTAAGAGAAAGGACCAGCATCTTTCCCGTCGAGCCCTTCTCAAGGGCATGGGATTGGCCTCTGTGCTCTTTCGTCCCGCGCCCTTGTGCGGTGCAAGGTTCTTCTTTGAAGAATCCTGCCCTGAGCTCGACCGCACTCCCGCTTTCCTTTTTTCCGATCGCCGGCTTGTGCCCAACTACCCCAATCAATCTCCGCTTTCCGACGTACTGGCGCTCGTCCCGCCAGGTTCCGATGAATTCATTACAGAACGGTACGCCGTCGAAATCGAGAGCATTCTCAAAGCTTGGAGCGAGGCGTTGAAGGCATCGGCCAGTTCCCTTTCGCAGTTCGTCGAGTTTCTCGATCCCCGCATCGATGGGTGCATCCTGGCGCACTCGACCGACAAATCGCTGCGAAGCGGATTCGGCATTGACGTCCTGCGGCGCCAATTCAAAGCAGAGAATGTAACCGGAAGTGAGCCTTTCTCGAACCAAATCCGCGCATGGCTTGACCCCGTCTCCAAAGTGGAGACCGCTGAGTTCGAAGTCTTCGGAATCGAGGCCATCGGAACCGATCCACTTTCGGTTCGCATCGACATACGTTACGACCTCGTCGGTTCGCGTCGGGACGGCCGCCGCGAGGAGCGCGTCGGGTCCTGGCAGACCGAGTGGAGACGCGATCCAGCGGAAAAGTGGAAGGCATATCGTTGGGAAGCCGGCGAGGAAACGCTTGGCCTCGTGCGGGGCGCGGGTTTCGTGGATGTCACCTCCCAAGCATTAGGGGGGACGGCCTCCTATTCAAGTCAGTTGCTCCGCGGCGCCGATCATTGGCGCACCGTGCTGGACGGCGCAATCGGAGTCGACGTCTACAGCAACAACGGCGTTGCAGCCGGTGACTTCGACAACGACGGATTCGATGACCTCTACGTCTGCCAGCCCTCGGGATTGCCAAACCGTCTATACCGCAATCGCGGTGACGGCACATTCGAAGACGTGACCGAGAAGGCCGGCGTAGGCGTACTGGACAATACCGCGTGCGCCCTGTTTGCTGACTTTGAAAACCGCGGTCTCCAGGATCTTCTTGTCGTATGCGGCACAGGTCCGCTGTTGTTCCGGAATCAAGGCAACGGAACCTTTGCGCTCAAACCCGATGCGTTCAAGTTCTCGACCCCGCCGCAGGGTTCATTCACGCACGCCGCGGTCGCCGACTACGACTGCGATGGGCGGCTCGATATCTACTTTTGTCTTTACATGTATTACCTGGGACTGGATCAGTACCACTACCCCATCCCCTATTACGACGCCCGTAACGGCCCACCCAATTGCCTGCTGCACAACCAGGGCGACGGAACATTTCTGGAGCGCACCGAAGCGGCCGGATTGAATGCCGACAACGATCGCTACAGCTTTGCCTGCGCCTGGGGCGACGCGAACCAGAACGGCCTATCCGATCTTTTTGTCGCCAACGACTTCGGGAGTTCGCAACTATATAGGAACAACGGCGACGGCACCTTCGGGGTGGTCTCAAAGCAGGCGCACGTCGAAGACGTCGGCGCCGGCATGAGCTGCTGCTGGTGCGATTTCGACAACGACGGCCACCAGGATGTCTATGTCCCGAGCATGTGGGAAGCTGCCGGCCAGCGAGTCGCCATGCAGCCCAATTTTCACGCCCAGGCGCCGGACAGCATTCGCGAGTTGTACCGCCGGCACGCGCGAGGCAACGCCCTTTATCGCAATAACGGCGACGGGACCTTCAAGAACATCGGCCGCCAGGCCGGTGTGGAAATGGGCCGATGGTCGTGGTGTTCTGACTTCTTTGACTTCGATCACGACGGATTCTCAGACCTCTACGTTGCGAACGGCTACTTGTCCTCGGAGCATCGCGACGACCTAGCCGGATTTTTCTGGCGACAGGTGGTGGCCAGGTCGCCCGAGGACGCGACGCCCGGGCAGGGCTACGAGCGCGGATGGAACGCCATCAACGAACTCGTTCGATCCGATCACACCTGGCACGGATATGCGCGCAATGTATTCTTCGCAAACAACCGCGACGGCACGTTTGCAGAGATCTCCGGCGCCATCGGCCTCGACATGGTAGAGGATTGCCGCAGCTTTGCGCTGGCCGACGTCGATCACGACGGTCGACTGGAAATCATCCTCAAGAGCCGCAACGCGCCGCAGATCCGCGTCCTGCGCAACGCGATGGAGGAGATCGGACATTCGATTGCATTCCGCCTGCAAGGCCTCAAAAGCAATCGCGATGCCATCGGCGCGTCCGTCACCCTCGAAGCAGGACCACTGCGCCAGACAAAATATCTTCAGGCCGGCTCGGGATTCCTCGCGCAGCATGCGAAGGAACTGTTCTTCGGCACGGGCACGTCATCGGGGCCGTTTCGCGCCACGGTGCAATGGCCGAGCGGACTCAAGCAGCAATTTCAAGGGTTGCCGGGCAGCCACAGCATTGAGATCGTCGAAGGATCGGAAACTTTTGCCGCGAGGCCGTTCTCTGCGCCTCCGCCGGCCTACGCGCACGCCGGGGCACAGCCGGCAATCGATCCACTCCCCTCACGCGTTGGTACCTGGCTGATCCAACCGCTGAAGGCTCCTGAATTCTCGCTTCCTGATCTCGACGGCAACCAGCACTCGCTCAGACAGTCGCTGGGTCATAAGGTGTTGCTTTGCTTCTGGTCAATGAACGCGGAGACGTCGGTTGAACAACTTCGGCTGCTAACGGAAAATCGGTCTGCAATGGCTGCGGAACGGCTCGACGTCCTCGCATTAAACATCGATGTACCGTCCGATCAATCGGCCGCGCGCGCCTTTGCCTTGCGCGAGAAACCCGATTCGACGGTTCTCCTGGCGACGGAGGAAATCGCCGGCATCTACAACATCGTCTATCGCCACCTGTTCGACCGGCGCAGAGACCTCGCGATTCCATCGTTCTTTCTGCTCGACGCCGAGGGTTCCATCGTGAAGGTGTACCAGGGACCGATCGACCCGCGCCAGGTCATCGACGATGCGCGTACCATTCCGGCCTCGGCAACGGATCGAATGCGCAAGGCACTTCCGTTCATGGGCGATCTCCATCTTGGATCTTTCCGGCGCAACGACTACACCTACGGCGTGGCCATGTTTCAACACGGATATCTGGACCAGGCCGCCGAGTCCTTCCGGCAAGTCATCGCACTCAATCCCGACGATCCGGATGCCTACTACAATCTGGGCACACTGAGTCTGAAACGCGACGACTTTCAACAGGCGCGCCAGTATCTCGAAAAGGCCCTGAAGCTGCGCCCCGAATATCCTGAAGCCTGGAATAATCTTGGCATGATAGCAGCTCAGCAGGGACGCCTCGATGAGGCGGTCGAGGACTTGAAGCAGTCGCTCGCAGAGCGCCCTGCCTATGCTGTCGCGTTGCTCAACCTTGGCAACGTATACCGCCGTCAACACGAATTGGACAAGGCGGAAGATTGCCTGAATCGCGCCCACTCGCTCCAACCCGACAATCCAGAAATTGACTACAGTCTGGGAATGCTTTACGCCCAGCAGAATCGACTGGAAACAGCCTCGGATTTCCTGCGGAGAGCGATCGGTTTGCGTCCCAACTACCCGGAAGCCTTGAACAATCTCGGCGTCGTGTTTGTGCGCGGGCAGGACTACGCAAAAGCGGAAGAGCAATTCAAGACCGGAATTCATGTAGCGCCGGAATTCGATCAGTCCTATCTGAACCTTGCGCGCCTTTACGTCCTGCGCAACGACAAAGGCAAGGCAAAAGAGGTGCTCCTCGAACTGCTGCGCCTGCAACCTCAGAATCCGGGCGCGAAACAGGCCCTGGAGATGCTCCAGTGAAAAATCTAGTGCAGTTCGCCGCGCTGTTTGCGATGCTGCTTGCGCAAACCCTTGCGGCACAGTCTCAGCGTTCAAGCGGCACTGCAGAGCTCGGCGCAATCGAAGATCTGATGCGCCAGCACCGTCTGTTCGAAGCGAAAACCGAGGCCTTGAAGGCAATTCAGGCGCATCCCGCCAACGTCGAGGCCTACAACTTGCTCGGGATCATCGAGGGCGAGCAGCAGGGCTATGCGGATGCCATCGCCGCCTTTCAAAAAGCCCTGAAGATCGCGCCGAACTCCACCAGCACTCACAACAATCTTGGCAACATCTATGTTGCCGAGCAAAAGCCCGATCTTGCTGAATCGGAGTTCCGCGCCGTCCTCCGCCTCGATCCAGTGAACCGCGACGCAAACTACAACCTGGGAATGCTGCTCATGGCCAAGGGCTCGCCCGGGCAGGCCATTCCCCACTTCGTGCGGGTTCGCCCGCAAAATGACGAGACCCGCTTCAATCTTGTTCGCGCGTACTTTCAGAACAAGCAGCCCGCCGAGGCGCTTCGCGTTGCCGGCGAACTCTCAACGGAAAGCACAAGCAGTATTCAGGTGCATTTTTCCCTTGGACTCCTGCTCGCTTCTGAAAAGCAGTACGACCCCGCCGTCCTCGAGTTCGAGAAGGCCGATGCGCTGGCGCCCGGCACCTTCGAGATCGTTTACAACCTTGGCCAGGCGCTGATCCGGAACGGCAAATATGCCGAGGCCCAACTCGCACTTGACCGTGCGCTTAAACTCCGGCCGGACTCGGCGGATACCCTTTATCTGCTGGCGCAGGCCGCAATGAACCAGTCGCATCCACTCGATGCGCTGGATCTGCTGATTCGTGCCCATGCGCTCGCTCCGCAGAACCCTGATGTGATCTTCCTGATGGCCCAGGTAAGCATGTCCCAGAACTACTTCGAGGACGCCATCCCATTGCTTGAATCGGGCCTGCAGATCGCGCCGCGCCGCGCCGATCTGATTGCTGCCTTGGGCGAAAGCTACTTCATGGCAGGCAAGGTAAACAGTGCGGTCGACGAGTTCAAGAAACTCATCGAAGTGGAAGGCTCGGCACGCTCTTTTGCGTTTCTCGGTCTCTCCTATCGGAATCTGGGGCGATTCGACGAGGCCAAACAGTACTTTCAGCAAGGCCTCAAGCTTGACCCGCACAACAGCCTTTGCCTGTTCAATCTCGGTTTCATCGCCGAACGGCAGGGCGATGCAGCCAGCGCTGAGACCTTGCTCCAGCAGGCTCTGCGCTTCAATCCCAACTTCTCTGACGCGATCCTCGAGCTCGCCAATCTGCGCATTGCCGGCGGCAAACCCGAGCAAGGTGTCGACCTGCTTAGAAAATACGTCCAGGTCGCCGCCGATCCGGCTGCCGGCTATTACAAGCTGGCCATGGTTGAGCGCACCCTGCACCGCACCGCCGACGCGGAGCGCGATCTGAATGTCTTCAAATCGCTTTCAAAGAACTCCTCTTCAGGCCCATTGCCCTATGAGCACCTCTTCGACTACCTCGACAACCGCTCCCGGCTCGCGCCAGGCGCGCGCGCGCAACTCGACCTGCAAGAGCTCATTACCGAGGTCAAGAAGCACCCCGGCCAGCCCGAGGACCTCTACCTGCTCGCCGAGGCATATCTCAAAATGGGCGATGAGGCAAACGCGAAAGCCACCGTCGCGCAGTTGGATGATGTGACGACTGGAGATTATCGAACCTTGACCGGCGTGGGCGTCCTGCTGGCCCGGTATCACCTGTACGACGATGCCATACAGCACTTCAAGTCGGCGATTGCCGCCAATCCGGATTTGACCGACGCGAAATTCGACCTCGCCAATGCGTACTTCCACAAGAATCTCTACGTCGAAGCGAAGCAGACTCTGGAGCAGACAGGAGATCAGTGCAGTAAGGATGAGATCTGTCTCTCTCTTCTTGGCGACGTCTACGGTCATCTCGGCGACGCCGAACGAGCCGCCGCCATCTTCCGCGACGCCATCAAGCGAAATCCTGACAACGATCAGGGTTATCTCTCGCTTGCCCTGCTCGAACTAAAGCAGAACGATGCTGCCGGTGCAAAGCAGACGTTGGATGCCGGCCAGGCGCGCATCCCGGACTCCGGGAAGCTCCATTGGGGAATGGGACTCGTCATGACATTCGAGGGGAGTACGGCGCAGGCAGCCGCGCAATTTGAACGTGCCGTCGAGCTGCTCCCGGGGTGGTCAGGCGGGTATTCGTTGCTTGGCGTCTTCTATTTTGAAACCGGCCAGATTGCCAAGGCGCGAGAAGTCCTCGATCGTTTCAAGAACAGCAGCGTAAGCAGCAGCCTCGACATCTCCAGGATTGAACAGGTTTTGGATCGCGCACCTGACGCTGTTCCGCGACCCGAAGAGCCCATGAACGAACAGAGTCGCGCCCAATTGCTTCAATTCGCAATTTCACTCTCGGATCGGACGTTGTGATAGATCCGCTGCAGAATGGATATCCAAGCGATGCTTTCCTGGAGTTTGCCGGCTGTATATACGGGAAAGGAGTCAATGCTTTCATGGTCGGAGCTCTACATTTGCGTCATGCGGTAACCGGGCAACGCCGTCTCGACAAGTGGAGGTCAGTACTACCGCGCTCCGTTCGCAATTTTCTCTGCGGAACGGCGGTGTTCTTCTCGACGGCGGGACCTGCGTCGAACCAGACTGCTCCGCATCCCTCAAAAGCTGCTGACACACCAATTCCCGTGCGCTTTACCGATATCCGCAAATCCGCCGGCATCACATTCGTCCAGGACTCGACCGGCTCGGACCAGAAGTACTATCTCGAAACCATGGGCACCGGCGTCGCCTGGCTTGACTACGATCAAGATGGCCTGATGGACCTTTATCTGGTCCAGTCGGCTGCCACGGACGCCTATAGCCCGCAGAAGCCGTTGCGTTCCGCGCTCTATCACAATAACGGCGACGGCACGTTTACCGACGTGACGGAGAAGGCCGGCGTTGGTGGCGAAGGACACTACGGACAGGGCGTCGCTGTTGGCGACTTCGACAATGACGGGTATCCCGATCTTTATGTCACCGGTTACGGCCGCGCAATCCTCTACCATAACAACGGTAACGGAACATTCACCGATGTAACCGCGAAAGCGGGACTCGCCGATGAAGGCGCCTGGTCCACCAGCGCCGGATGGTTCGATTTCGACAAAGATGGCTGGCTCGACCTGCTGGTGACAAACTATCTGGATTGGTCACCAAAGAATAACTTATGGTGCGGCGAACGCGCTCCCGGCTACCGTTCCTACTGCAGCCCGAATGAATTCAAAGGGCAACATACAAAGTTATACCGAAATAACCACGATGGCACGTTCACCGACGTCAGCACCAAGTCGGGGGTCGGATTGCCGGAGTCGAAGGGCATGGGGGTCGTACTTGCCGACTTCAACAACGATGGTTGGCCAGACATCGCGATCGCCAACGACACATGGCCGAACTTCTTCTTTCAGAACAACCGCGACGGTACATTCTCTGACGTCTCACTCATCTCCGGCCTCGCGGCGAGCGAGGATGGCAACTACGAAGCCGGCATGGGAATCGACGCCGCCGACGTGGAGGGCGACGGTTTTCTCGATGTCTATATCACCCATCTCGATTTTGAGTTGAACCGCCTCTACCACAACGGAGGCGACGGTACCTTTACCGACGTGACATATAACTCGGGAATCGGCAACAAGGCCACGCTGCTGAGCGGCGTGGCTGCCAAGTTCATTGACTATGACAATGATGGCTGGCCGGACATCGTGCAGGCGAACGGAGCCATGGTAGACAATGTCAAGCTCTACCACAGTCTGGTGAGTTATGAGGAGCCGCTCCTCCTGTTCCACAACCTTGGAAATGGTCACTTTGAAAAGGCGTCAGATTCGGTCGGCCCCGACTTTGTGCGGCCGGTTGTGGGCCGTGGCCTGGCCACCGCTGACTTCTTCAACGACGGAGCCGTCGGTTTTGCGGTCAACTGCCGCGGCGATTACCCCGAGCTGATGCGTAATGACGGAGGAAATGCAAATCATTGGCTGGAAGTCCTCCTCATCGGCACAAAGTCCAATCGCGACGGCATTGGCGCCGTGTTGAAGTTGAGTGCGGAAGGCTTTGTGCGGGTCGATCAGGCGAAGGGAGGAACAAGCTACATGTCGGCCAGCGATCCGCGTATCCACTTCGGCCTGGGAAAGCGCAACAAAGTCGACTCCCTGCTCGTCACATGGCCAAGCGGGCAAGTCGACAAACTGACTAACGTGCCGATCGACTCCATAATTGCCGTAAAAGAAGGAGTTGGAATCGTTCCGCGCGCGTTTCCGAAAGTCGCTCGCAAATAGCGTCGCGAATAGCTATTCGGTGCGATCTGCGCGCACTGCCGCTCCATTCCCCGCATTCTTACCGGTGCTATAATCCGAGCATCGTATGCATGCATCCCGCCGCGGTTTTCTTGGGTCATCTCTCGTTGTGCTCGGCAGCCCGCTGCTCGATGCGCTCGCAACTCCGCTTTCAAAGTGGCGCTCTTCCCTGGTCGTTGAAGCAGCCACGGACCCATCTCCCGTCGGCGTCAAGTTCATCGATGTAGCGGAGCGCGCCGGGCTTACTGTTCCCAACGTTTGGGGCGGAGTCGACCGCAAGCGAATCATCATTGAGACCAAGGGCAGCGGCCTCGCCTTCTTCGACTTCGACAACGACGGTTGGCTCGACATCTATCTCAGCAATGGCAGCCGGCTCGATGCGCACTGGGCCCCAGGGGAAGCGCCAACAACCCATCTCTACAAGAACAATCGTGACGGTACTTTTACCGATGTTACTGCAAAGTCCCGCATCGGACGTAGTGGATGGCAGACAGGCGTTTGCGTTGGCGACTACGACAACGACGGATGGGATGACCTCTTCTGCACGTTTTGGGGTCATAACATCCTGTTTCATAATAACGGCGACGGGACTTTCACCGATGTAACTCGCAAAGCAGGTCTTGGTTCGGGAAAAGGCCGTTGGGGCACTGGATGCTCATTTCTCGACTATGACCGAGACGGCCAACTGGACTTATTCGTCTGTAACTTCGTCAAGCTTGATCCCGATAAGCCGCCTTCAATGGAAGATGCGAATTTCTGCCAGTGGAAAGGTGTGCCGACGATGTGCGGCCCCCGCGGATTGCCCGGCGACACGAACATTCTTTACCACAACAATGGGGATGGCACTTTCACCGACGTCTCTGAAAAAGCCGGCATTCTTAAGCCCGGCCCCCGCTTTTCAATCACCTCGGTCTCTTACGACTTTGACAACGATGGATGGCCCGATATTTACGTCGCCGTCGACTCCGAGCCCAGCATTTTCTTCAAGAACAATCACGATGGCACGTTTACTGATGCGGCCGTGCTTTCCGGATGCGCCTTCAACGACGACGGACATGAGCAGGCCGGAATGGGCTTGGGCGTGGCCGACTATGACTGCGATGGCTGGTTCGATATCTTCAAGACTAACTTCGCCGACGACACGTGTAACTTGTACCATAACAACGGAGACGGAACCTTTAGTGACTTATCCTTCAACTCGGGAGTTGGGATAAACAGCAGTTATGTAGCTTGGGGTTGCGGATTTATCGACTTTGACAATGACGGGTGGGCCGACATTATCCAGGTAAACGGACACGTTTACCCGGAGATTGATAAATATAACTTCGGCGAGACTTTCAAGAATCCGCGACTCGTCTACCGCAACCTGGGCAACGGTCACTTCAAGGATGTTTCTGCCGAAGTCGGTCCCGGCATTCTGGCTCGCTACTCGAGTCGCGGCGCGGCCTTCGGCGACTATGACAACGACGGAGGAATGGATGCGCTGATCCTGAACATGAATGAACCCCCATCCTTGCTGCACAACGTAGGCGGCAATCGGCAAAACTGGATCAAGATCAAATTGCTCGGGACCAGGTGTAATCGTACTGCCATTGGCGCGCGGGCCTATGTCACGGTCGGCAAACATCGGCAGATGGATGAAGTAAGCAGCGGCACCAGCGTAATGTCGCAGAACGATCTGCGCCTTCACTTCGGTTTGGGAAAGGCCGAGGTCGTTGACCTCATCGAGGTAAAGTGGCCGACCACGCAGATCGTGGAGAAATTCACCCAGGTCAAGGCAAACCAGATCGTCACGATTCGCGAGGGCCAGGGAATCGTCTCGCCAACCAAGGCGAAGTCCAGTTGAGTGCGACTGAGCCCGCTGAAGTCGCGGCCGTGCCTTGCCAGGAAATGTTATTGCGGCTCTTTAGGCAACGGCCGCTCTCCTTCGACAACTCGAAACTGCTTCACTTCCCGGCGCTGTCGTTCCACTTCTGCCGCTTGCTCCTTTTCAATCTTGTCGTGCAGATCCAATTCCTGTTTTGCCATGGCCTGGTCGCCAGTCCGGTCGTAGGCAATTCCCAGCCGGTAGTGCGCTTCACTTGAATTCGGATTAACTTCGATCGCTTTTCGGTACTGCGCAATTGCATTCTTGTAATTGCGCTCGGAGTAATTCAGGTTCCCCAATTGAAGATAGGCTTCGCTGCATTTGGGATCCATACTCACAGCTTTGGTCAGCATCGACTCAACGCGACTTAGCGCTTCCTGATCCGGCGAGTGTCCTGCCTGCTTCCAGATAGCCATGGCGTGGTAATAAACGGCAAGCGCGTTGCCAGGCTCGATCTCTGCGAAGCGTGCCAGTTTCTGCTCAACGCAGGGCAAGGGGTTCGGCGCCGCCACCTCGATCTTGCCCATAAAGATATATGGCTCGGAATCGGACGGGCTCAGGTCGGAAGCGTCACATAGGCGGAGCGCGGCCTCGTCGTAGAGTGCGCCGGCAAACAGCGCCGCGCCTAGCGCAGTCAGCATCCTGGATGACTTTGGATGAGCCTGCGAGCCGCGCCGGAACACCTCCTGCGCTTGCCACACCGCGCGGTGCAGCAACAGCTCGGATCCCCATTCGAAGTAATTCACTTCGCTCGGATCCTGGCGCGTGGCCAGTTCGAATTCGTTTACTGCCGAAAGCGGATCGCCGAGACTCTCGTCAATCTCGCCCGCAAGACGATGCAGGTCCCCGGTCTCCCCCTTTGCCAGCAGACGTTGCACATGCTCACGCGCACCGGTCAAATCACCCGCTTGTTTCAAAGCAAATGTCAGGTCCCGTTCGTTTTCGCGATTTCCGGGGTCGATTCGAAAGGCCGTCTTGAGAAAAGGTACACACTCCGCAAATCTTCCTTCGCGAAGGTAGAACTTGCCGAGTTCCCGATTCGCCTCAAAGCTCTCCGGAGACTTGGTGACAGCAGTTCGCAATGCTTGTTCGGTCGCCGCCGCACTAGGGTCAGGGGGCGTCGCTGCTGTCGCAGCCGCTTCCTTGTTGCCAGGTTTCAGCGTGACCGTCTCTCGTG
>Ga0209698_10001352_pt1 | contig 28277 bp, 18 predicted proteins | sample LitLauG_LLR_2012_FD_187203 | JGI IMG/M metagenome (GOLD analysis project Ga0209698, IMG submission 187203) | Freshwater sediment microbial communities from Pennsylvania, USA - Little Laurel Run_MetaG_LLR_2012 (SPAdes) (version 2) | ecosystem: Environmental > Aquatic > Freshwater > Creek >... | reverse complement strand
CCGGTCGCCCGCCTCTCCGGCCATCGCCACCAGAACGACCTGCTGGGAACGAATTTCATGTCCGCGAAAGCAGAAGCATGGCTGAAGGAAGCTGGCGCCACAACGGTTATCCGTTCTGGCCCCATCTCGCTCGACGGCCCCAGTGGCGGCCAGCATCAAGCGGGCACATGCCGTATGGGGAATGATCCGAAAACCTCAGTCGTCGACAAGTACTGCCGCGTTCACGACGTCGAAAACCTCTACGTCATCGATGGTAGCGTCCATCCCAACAACGGCGGATTCAATCCCGTGCTGACGATCATGGCGATTGCGTATTATGCCTCCACCAATCTGGTGAAGGCGCGGAAGGGAATGGGTACATCGTAGGGTGCCCGATTTCTCGCGCGCTCTTTGCGCGAGAAGTGGGGATTTTCGGAGCCACGTAGAAGATGACCGACGATCGCAAATTCCTCCGTCTTCGGGTGATCGCGCCGCTGCTCATCATCTTGTTCGCGATATTCCTTCTGCCTGGCGCGAGCTTCTACTACAGCTATTCCAGAGGAAAATCCTGCACCAAGTGTCACGAGATCTGGCAGCCCTACCGCGACTGGCACGAGTCCGCGCACCGTAACATCGCGTGCTCGGAATGCCACGGCGACGTGATGACGCTTGACGCCGGTTTTCATCTGAAGAATATTCGCCAACTGGCTGCGCATATTAGGGGAAAAATCCCGGAGCAAGTTCGCCTGAAGACCGACGACGTTCTCAGAATCGAGAAGCGCTGCGCCAAGTGCCATCGCGAAGAATACGCAAGCTGGTCTGCCGGGCCTCATAGCGCGACCTACGCGAAGATCTTTCTCAGCAAAGATCACAACCAGCAGACACTGTTAATGGACGACTGCCTCCGCTGCCACTCCATGCATTTCCAGGGCAGCATCCGCGATCTGGTTGCGCCCTTGAACAAGCAGGGACCTTGGCGCCTGCTCGACACCAAGCTCGCCGATCAGCCCGCGATCCCGTGCCTTACCTGCCATCAAATGCATCGGCACGGCGAACCGCTGCCGCGCCCAGCCACCAAGACCGACGACGCCGGCCCGCATCAGGAAATCACTCGCCCCTCGCTCGCCCTCTTTGACCGCCGGCAACAAGATTACGTCTCACTGGACCGCCTCCCGCTCCCGCAGATGTATGACGGAGCTCGCATCGTCAAGATCAGCCCCGACCAGCGCCAGGCGCTTTGCTATCAATGCCACGCCCCGGAAGCAACCGCCCGGGTCGGCTCCGGCGACGACCGTACTCCGATCGGCGTCCACGAAGGCCTCAGTTGCTTCGCCTGCCACGAAAAACACGGGCAGACCACCCGAGCTTCGTGCACCACCTGCCATCCGCAACTCTCGAATTGCGGTATCAATGTCGAGACCATGGACACGACCTTCAAGTCTGCGAAGAGTCCGCACAATGTGCACACGGTCAAATGCATCGACTGCCACACCAAAGGGGTGCCACGGAAGAAAGGCAAGAACCACGAAGGTCACGAAGTTGCACGAAGGACTTCAGAGTAGGCTTTCCTCTGTATACCTTCGTGTCCTTTGTGGTTGGAGATCTTTGTGCTTCAAAAACAAACGGCCCGCAGGCAAAACCTGCGAGCCGTCCGGTGGACTGTTGTGGATTGACCAAGAGGTGGTCACTCTACGTGGCCTCTACGGCAACTCCGGGCTCCTGACCGACCTGCGTCAGGCGGAATCAATCCTTACTCACCGATAGTTTGCGGGCTGTAGCCTCAGGCGTTTGCCCAAGACCCCGCTTAGAGCGACCTGCTCTAAGTCTCAGCCACCTCACCTGGTCTTTGGGTACATCTACTACTGCCTTCAGAACTTGTCATCAGACCACCTCCTTTCCGGTGTATGCGCAGATTAGTATGAAATGCGCCGCTGCGTCAAATGGGGGGACCAGCAGGTACCGACGGAAGCAACAAGGGCCCAAAGAGGAGACTTCCATGGCGCGGCGACCCCGTCAGCGCGACGCCTTGGTCGTCGCCGCCGTGGGCATTCCAATTGACACTCGATCCGGAGTAGTCCAGGTTGCTTTTCCCCCGTCCAGTTCGAGCCGGTTCATCGTGATCTTCAGTTGCTGATGGTCTACCTCGGCGAGCAGATAGTGATAGTTGATTTCCTTGCTCTGGAAAGGATCGTCGGGCTGGCGCTCGATTGGATAGGCATGCGCAGCTCCGCCGCCGCTCACGAAGTAGGTAATTCCGCCATGCTCGTGCCGCTCATAGTTATGCACGTGCCCGGAGAAGAACACCATTCGATAGCGAGCCTGCGCCTGCCGCTGTTCCAGCATCTTTGCCAGCGCCTGTTCGTGAGGACGGGCTGAATGTCCACCTCCGAACTTCTTCTCGTCCGACGAACTGGTGTATGGCGGATGGTGATCCATGATGAGAACAAAGTCTACGTCGGACGGGACGTGATCGAGCTTGCCGGCCAGCCACGCGCCCTGGGGACCGGCCAGCTCTTCCATGGAACTGTCGAGCACGAGCATAAGTACGTTTGCGATCCGTACCGAGTAATAACGACTGCTTTTCAGCGCAGGAAAGCGTTGGAAGTAGCTGCCCAGGGCTACGGCCTCGTTTCCATGCAAGTCGTGATTCCCAAGCGCCGGATAGATCGGAATTTTCTGGTCGCGCCAGATACTGGTTTCTGAATCCCAGACCTTCCAGTCTTCCGGATCGTAGCCGTTGTATACGATGTCTCCTGTGAAACAGACAAAAGCTGGATTCACCTCGGCAATGGCCTGCACCAGCGCCCTGCGCACGGCTGGATTCGCGGCCTCGGTGTCATGTGGATCGTGAAACCGTGTATCTCCATAGACGACGAACCGAAACGGAGTCTTCAGGTCGAGGGTGAGATCGGCCGCGGATGTTTGCGCGCTCGACTTCTTGGTGCAGCACGTCAAGCCGAGCAGAATTGAGGTTGCGCACAGAGCGAAGACGATTCGCATTGATGTCGTCTGTCGAAGACTCATACTTGAAGGACCTCAGCCGGACGAGCTCCTATTTTCCCACGACGAGCACTTCGAACTGCCCATTCTCGGCAGTGGAAAGAAAGAGCTTGTGCGTCTGGGGATCGAATGCCATGGTTTTTGCACGCGGCAGTGTCTTCACCGTCTCGACCACGGAATACTTGTCAGGACTGTCCTGATGAATGACTGTGACAGATGGCGTCGTTTTCGACCGGCGGAACCTCGGCGATGCGAAACCCTTTGGCAAGGATCAGTAGGTATCCAAAATGACTTGTTGAACAGACGCGTATTGTCGGCTATTTCTCGTGCACTGGGGACCAGCGGACACCGGCGGCGATCGTCGGCTGGTAATACTCACGCTGAATCATGTACTGCGGGCTGCCTTGATAGAACCCAAAAACTTGGTTGTTCAGATTCAGCCCGTACATCACAAACGTCAGGCCGTGTGGCAACCGAACGCTGCCTTGCGCGTCCACCTGGAAATGTGTGTAAAAGTAGATGTCGCTCAGGGGCCCGTTCAACCCGCCGGCGGTACCGTCCGCATACTGGTAGCCGTAGATGCTTGCTTGGTTATATGACATGCCTACTCGCAGCGAGAGTCGACCCCGATCATAGGTCGGGCTGATGTTGAAGGCGTTCGGCGATGTCCGCAACAACCTCGGATGATCGGTGCGGCCCGGGATGTCGGCGGTCCGGGACGCCGTATAGCCATAGTTCGCTGAAAGACCCAGCCCTGCCCAGCGACCCGGCAGGGACCCAAAATGCTGGAGGTACGCCGCCTCAAATCCGCTAACCCATGCGGTCCCGGCATTGACTGGCTGCGTCGCCAGATAATTGCCCGATGGCCCACCCGGCGGCTGATAATTGTTGAGAAAGGAGCTCTTCGTTACGATCGGATTCTGAAGATACTTATAAAAAAATCCCGCCGAAATCACACCGAACGGCTTCAGGTAGTGCTCAAAGAGAACGTCGATATCGTCTCCAGTCTCAGCCTTGAGGTTCGGATTACCCAGGCTGACCGAGTATCGGTTGGCCCCATTCGCATTCACGCTCCAACTCAAAGCCTGGCCGATATCCTGGGGATCAGGCCGCGCGAGTCCGCGCGCATAGACGAAGCGAAGATAGCTATCCGACCCGACGGCATATTTCAGGGAAGCGCTCGGCAGGAGCGTGACATAGGATCCCGAGAACGAGTTCGGCGTTATGCATGAGGTTGACGTACATGCATTGCCAATCGAGAAGTTTTGGACGGAGTCGCTAGTCCCCTCGACGCGCAACCCTGCGACAAACCGAAGGCGACTGGAGATGTCGACGGAGTTCATCACGTAGCCAGCGCTGACCTTCTCGATGATGTCGAATTCCTGGGGATCCTGCCCCTGGGTACTGGTCGACGTGAAAGCCCCTGGGTTGGCGCGCTCATAGGCCAAGGCGTCTTCCAGGCTCGTGTTGTAACCCAGCTTATAATGGCCGCCATTGTAGTAATTGTTGTTGGTCAGCCGATTGGGAAACGTCGAGAGCGGGATTGTGCCAACGGGATTATAGAAAACCACATAGCCGTCGGAGAACTTGTGTACGTTGCGGAATTTCCCGCCGGCCTCGATGACCGCCGAGCGCGAACCAATGTGATAGCGCCTGGCCCCCGACCCCTCCGCCTGGAGATTGACCTGCGCTGAAGGCCCCAAATCCCGATTGATGTTGTTGAGGGCAAGATTTGAAGGGTTATACGCCTCGGTGAAGCACTCCTGATTCCACTGCGGCAGGTATACATTGGTGGTAGCGGAAGGATTGTATTGGCATGCGCTCGAGGTAAGCGTGGAACTGTAGACGGCTGTCGAGTAGGGCGAGTTGCCGTAGAAGCCGCGCGAAGCCGACAAGTACCACGAGAAGAGGGTCTTCGTTAGATCGTGCGAACCGCCGAGCACGAGGTTCCCGAGAGTAATGTCGGGATTCCTGAGCTGCGCATTGTAGCTAGGAGCCGCCGTACACGGCGTTGTCGTGACTCCAGCACTGTTTGTCGGGCATCCCACGTTGCCAGGGGCAAGCAGTTGAATTCCGGGTGTATTGTCCGCCAGCGAATAGACGAACCGGTCGCCATAATTCTTGAAATTCGAATAGAACCACCGAAGGTAAACGTCGGAGCCTGTCCCATATCTGTAATCGCTGCTCCCGTTCACCCCCCACCGCGACCGGAAATACCGGTACTCGCGAATGTCCATCCCGTCTTTCCATCCCACCGATGTGCCATTGGCAAGAGTGGCCACGTCGGGAACGGGTTCGATGTCGTCGATACCTCGCCCATTCCAGTCGTATGAGCCGCCGACCAGGATGCCGAACTGCTTGTTGGCGCCAAAGCGCTCGCCCACTGTGGCTGTTTCCTCCGTGAGCCCGCGCCCGTTTACGATCGGAGTGTAGCCGCCCATCGCGCCCAATGTGATTATGGGAGTATTGGTGGCAGCCTTGGTAACGAGGTTCACCGAACCGCCGATACCGTCGCCGTCCATGTTCGCCTGCAGTGTCTTGTTGACTTGGACGGACTCTACGGAGTCTGCCGGAATGCCGTCAAATTTGATCTGCCGAACCCCAGGCTCCTGGGAAGGCATGTTGATCCCGTCGATGGTGGTATTGGTGAGACGCGGCTCTGTTCCGCGCACCTGCACGTATTTCCCCTCGCCCTCATCGCGCTCCAAGGTGACACTAGGCAGCCGACCCAGCGCGTCCGCCATGTTCGCGTTGGGCAGGCTCCGTATGACTTCCGATGGCAGCACCTGCACGATATTGTCCGCCGTCCGCTCGACGTTGATGGCTTCCGCCTCACCCCCTGCGCGAGGTGCGGTCACCAGAACATTCTGACTCGCGGACTGTATCTGGAGCACCGCCGCCGCGTTTGTCGTCTGGCCCGCAGCTACGGTGACCGCCTTTTCGAACGTTGCGAATCCGACATAGCTGATCGTAAGAGTGTAATTTCCAGGAGCCAAACCCTTGATGACGAACATGCCTTGCTCATCGGAAACCACATTGACGTCTTGCGCGGGTATCGACACCTGTGCGCCCTTGAGCACCGCCCCGGTTGGGTCCGTCACGGTGCCCGCAATTGCGCCCGCTGCCACCTGTGCCAAGGACTGTTGCGTCTGTCCGAGAAACAGCCAAGCTAAGACGAAAACACAAATCCACCATGAACGAGTTGCAGGGTGGTTCATCTTTTTCCTCCCGCACGGCGACGTCTAACACCGCTGGCTGCGCCCCCTTATACGAAACCAGTGTTAACCGTCGATGAATGGAAGGTTAATGTTTCTTCAGACAGAACTGAGGTGTTTTGCTGTATCGATTGTGAGTTAGAAAGACCAGCTGTTGCGGATTGATTACGGCAGCCCGAAGGCATAAATCGCGCTACCAGCGGCGATCGACACATATTCCTTCCCATCGACCGCAAACGCGATTGGCGCCGCGTAGACGGCTCCACCCATCTGAAAGTGCCAAAGCGGCTTAAGCGAGGCCGCGTCGAAGGCAATGAAGTTCCCTTCAGCGTCGCCACTGAACACCAGCCCCCCTGCGGTCGAGAGAACTCCTGACCACGTCGGCGACGTGTGCTGAAACTGCATCTTTACTTGGCCGGTCACCGGATCAATCGCCTTCAGGAACCCCAAGTAGGGTTCTGCCTCTTCTGACGGAAAGTACGCGCTGCCGTAGAACGCGTGCCCAGGCTCATAGGGCTGCGGCGCGGTACTGAAGATGTCGCACTGATCACGCGCCGTCACGTAGAACAACCTACTGTGCAGATCGTAGGTCGGGGCCATGAAGTTGGTTGTGCCCAGCGCGCCAGGACAGATGGTGTGCCCTTCGAACGTCGGTGAAGCGTTCTTGTTGGCAATCGGACGCCCCTCCGCGTCTTTCGAATCGCTCCATGTGGTCTTGCCATAAGGCGTCGACGAGAGCAGCGTCCCGTTCGTGCGATCGATGACGTAGAAATAGCCGTTGCGGTCGGCCTGCGCGATGAGTTTCTTGCCAGCGGCGTCGATCATGACGGGAACCTGGGTCGCATCCCAGTCGTGCTCGTCGTGCTTGGTGAACTGGAAATACCAATTCAGCGTGCCCGTATCCGCATTCAGCGCGAGCAGGGTGTTGCTGTACAGATTGTCGCCGGCGCGGCCTTCACCGCGATTCGACGGGGCCGGATTCCCCGTAGGCCAGAAAAGCTGGTTCGTCGCCGGATCGTAAGTCCCGGTATTCCAGGCTGGCGCGCCGCCAACCTTCCACGAGTCGCCTTCCCACGTGTCGTGCCCGGGCTCCCCGGGTCCTGGCACGGTATAGTAGCGCCACTTGCGGGTGCCGGTATCGGCGTCATAGGCATCGATGAATCCCCGCACGCCGTATTCGCCGCCCGAAACGCCAATGATGATCAGGTTCTTCACCGCGAGCGGTGCTACCGTGAAGCTGTGGCCGGTTCGATAATCGGCCGCAGTCACGTCCCACACGACCGCGCCTGTCTTTGTGTCAAGCGCAATCACGTGCGCGTCCAGCGTCCCGAGAAAGACTTTGTCGCCGAGGATGGCCAGCCCTCGATTCACTCGTCCGCAACAAGGGCGGATATCGCCCGGCAGTTGCCGCTGATACATCCAGATCGGCCGGCCTGTGCGCGCATCCAGCGCAAAGGCACGATCGTCCTGTGCGGTCGCGTAGAGAATCCCATCGACGACCAGGGGCGTGGTCTCAAGCTTTCCAGTCGCTGCCGTCTGATACACCCACTTCGCCATGATGCTGTGCACGTTGCCGGTGTTGATTTGGTCGAGTTTGCTGAATCGCTGTCCGGAATAACTGCCGGAGTAGGTCATCCAGTTCTGGGGTTCTTTCGTGGAATTGACGAGGCGTTCGAAGGTTACCTGCGCGCGAGAGTGACTCGCGAAAGCAATGGCAACGATAATGACGAGCAGACCTTTATGGGCATCTCTCCGCGATCTCGGCGGGCATTCTCGGCGACCTCTGCAGTTAGAAGCCTTTGCACTCGCCCATCCGCAATTCATCATTGCGCCCCCACGTTGGCGAGGAAGGCTACGATGTCTTCCACTTCTTTATCGCTTAACACATCGGTGTCGTACTTGGGCATCGCCGATTCGCGGCTCTTCTGAAAGGATTTCAACTTGTTTTTCTCCAGTAGATGGATGTGCTCGCCCGAGTCCATGATCTGAACGCTGAAGCTGTCTTCATTCAGTGTCACGCCCTTGATTTGTTTCCCATCTGCCGTGACCACGGTTACGCTCTCGTACTCCTGCGGAAATTCTTTCGTTGCCTCAGTCAATCCCCACGCCAGCCGGCGGCTGGGATTGCGGATGGAGTCGATGATCGCTTCTCGCGTGCGCGATCCCCCGACACCCGTCAAATCCGGCCCCATCCTGCCGCCTTTGCCCGCGACCATGTGGCACATAGTGCAATTCCCATCGCCGTAAAACAATTCCTTGCCGTGAGACGAATCGCCGGTCGTTTTGGCCGTGGCATTCACTTCGTGGCTTCGGATGTAGGTAATGATCTGCCAGATCTCCTCGTCGGTCATACCGACGCCCTGGCCGTTGGTACCGTTTGCTGGCATCGCGGTTCCGGGAATGCCGTTGCTGATGATCTGGAACATGTCGGCGTCGGAGTGCGCGTGCTTCTTCTGGGCGCGAGTCAGGTCGGGACCTCTTCCACCGCCGCGCGCACCGAGGCCATGACAAAGTGCGCAGTTGATGCGGAACTCGTATTCGCCCGCTTTTGCTGCCTTGGGATCACCGGCCAGCGGATTCTGACTTACCCCACTGACCACGCACCCCAGAAACACCAATCCCACGACCCACATTCGTCCTGCCATGAATTTCCCTCTGCTGAATTTGCCGCATTTTACGTCATCGGGTCGGATTTGCAGCTTTGGAAATCTCGACGGAAATGGAACGGTTCCCGCCGGACATGTCCGGGGGATATCTGCCGGTTGCACTTATGGGTCTCTACACTGAAATCCTGCCCTCCATCTGTCGATGTTTTTGATGACAGGGAGTTTTTCCTTAGGTCTTTAAGTGCTTGATCTTTCAGCCTTTCCAGCGGAAGGCCTGAGGGTGCGGCAGGCCAAGATGAGCCAGCACGCGATAAGCGAACTCGCGGGCCATCTCATCTAAAGAAGTAGGGCGGTAGTAGAAGGCCGGGATCAAAGGAAAGATGGTCGCGCCGGCATCGGCCGCCCGGTACATGTTGCGGATGTGGATTTTGTTGAGGGGCGTCTCGCGCACGCAAAGAACCAGGGGGCGCTTCTCTTTAAGAGTGACGTCGGCGGCGCGTTCGATCAGTTGCGCGGCGACACCGTTGGCGATACGGGCCAGAGTGCCCACGCTGCATGGAATGACGACCATGGCGTCAGCGGGATAGGAGCCGCTGGCCACGTTGGCTCCGATGTCAGCGTTGGACTGAACTTGAATTTTGCTCTTTGACGTACTGCCGGACGAGCCCAGCACCTGGGCAACGAGATCGGACCTGCCTTTCAGGTCCAGTTCTTCGGCCATGACGCGCAAGGCGCTGTCGGAGGCGATGAAGTTCACAATCTGCACGCGTTCGTCGCGCTCGACTGCGAGCAGGAAGTGCCGAAGAAAAATGGCTCCACTCGCTCCGGTAGTCGCAACGGTGAGATTTTTCGGCGGCTGATTGGGCAAAAGTGCCTCGAAGTGAGGAGCATAGGGAGCCACGGCAGTAGAAGTCAAGACGAACGAACTGGAAGCCAGGAACTAGAAGCTGAATCATGGCATCTACGGACAATCTCCGGTCCCGTCGCAGCGCAGCGCAACTGCACGCGCTGGCCGGGGTGGAGCGCGAGATCCGCGCACAGGACTCGCACGGCCGGCGCAAGTATCTCCGTGAATTCAACAAGGCCTTCCGGACGTACGAATGCGTTCTAAGCGGTGACGAAGTGCAGGCTGCTTTGCACGGTGCGGATGTAGTCCTGATCGGCGACTACCACGCGTTGGCGGCGTCCCAACGTTCAGCCGCCGCCTTGCTCGAACAAAGAGCCCTGGCAGGGGATCGCCCTGTGGTCCTGGGATTGGAGACGATCTTTGCGCGTGACCAGCACATTCTCGACGAATGGTGGCGGCGTGAGATTGATGAAACCGAACTGCGGCAGCGCATCCGCTTCGATCTCGATTGGGGATACGACTGGGCCCCGTTTTATGAGTTGCTGGTCAGCGCGCGCGACAACGCGGAAGCGCTGTACGGCCTGGATTGCATGCCGCGCGAGGACTTGCGCAAGATCGGCGCCCGCGATCGCCATGCCGCATTAAAGATCGCCGAGATCAGGCAGAGGCATCCGAACGCCGTGGTGTACGTGCTCTTTGGTGAGTCGCACATGGCTCCAGGGCACCTTCCGCGAGCGGTTCGCAAAGAGAATTCTGAAGCCAAAGTTGTGACCGTGCTGCAGAACGTGGACTCGCTCTATTGGCGAGCTGCCGGAGAGCGTGCCGGCAAAGTAGAGGCCGTGCGAGTGAAAGAAGACGTTCTTTGTGTATTCAACGCGACCCCGCTGGAGAAATACGAAAGTTACCGGCTCTTTCTCGATCAGTGGAGCCGTTGCGACGAGAGTCCTGATTACGCTCCGACCATTTACAACTTGATCGACAGCCTTGCCAACTTCCTCGAAATCAACCGCTACTCATCGCACAACGGAACGCAGCCGAAGTTCCTGGTGGATATGCTGCCGGAAGTTTATGGCGGCTCGTCGGCAGCGACGCTGGGCCGACTTCTACTGCGCAAGGGAGTGAGCGAAGATGATCTGCGGACGATGCTTGCCCGAGTGGAAGAGTGCGGCAGCACCTATCTGCCCGAGGTGAACGCCTTCTACGTTCGCGAATTCCAGATGATGCATGCGGCCGAGGATGCAACGCGCTTTCTGCATCAGGCGTGCCAGGGGTTGCCGCATCGCCTGAATGGCCACGCGGAGGCAGAATCCAAGCTGCCGAATGAAGAGCGAACCGTAGACCGTTTTTATGTCCGGCTGATTGAGAACGCAATCGCATATTTCGGCTCGCGCGTGTTGTATCCTTCACGCCCCGAGCCGGGATCGGACAACGCTCTGCCGAAACGCGCTGCGATCGAAAAGATCGCACAGGCGGCGGCGCGCGGTGAGGACGGTATCGAACCTGCAGCGCTCGAACTTGGGCATCGCATTGGCAGTCAGATCTACGACGCGTATCTGGCCGGGAAAGTGACTCCCAGCGGGCTGCGGCGTCTGTTCCTGGCGCACCTCGATGAACCGGGACTGGCGCGAAAGGTCTGCGGTGCGGTCCTTTCCAAGCTGAAGTCCGCTTCCCGTCCATTGGCCCGTGCGGCTCATGCTTGAGTGAGCTTCGAGCTATGAGCAGTGAGCCACGAGCAAAGCCCAGCTAATCGATAACGTGATTGCCACTTCCACTTTCGTCTTCGCTCAGTGCTAATCTAGGACCTCAGTCGGCTGAATGCCGAGTGCTGACCACTGAGTGCCTCTTGAACGCCGAATCCATCCGCCAACTTTTCCTGCAGGTTCGCAAGGGTGACATTACTCCTGACGAAGCTGTCAGTCGCCTCCGCCATCTGCCGTTCGAAGATATCGGATTTGCCAAAGTCGATCATCACCGGGCGCTGCGTGCGGGAATGCCCGAGGTTATTCTCGGAGAAGGGAAAACTCCCGCGCAGGTCGCGGGAATTTTTGCGCGGCTGGCGAAGCACGGTGGCAACGTTCTAGCCACTCGCGTCAGTGACCAGCAATTCGCAGCCGTGAAGAAGAAGGTCCGCGGAGTCGAATACCGCGAGCTTGCAAGGGCAATTGTCTTACAGAGGGATTCAACAAAGCATGGGAAGGGAATGGTGGCTGTCGTCTCGGCGGGGACCAGTGACATTCCGGTTGCCGAAGAGGCCGTGGTCACCGCCGAAGTGATGGGCAACGAAGTGCAGCATTTCTATGATGTCGGTGTCGCCGGGATCCATCGCCTGCTCGCGAACCGAGAGGCGCTTACCAAGGCGCGGGTGGTGATCGTTTGCGCGGGGATGGAAGGCGCCTTGCCCAGCGTGGTCGGAGGACTGGTCGGGGTTCCCGTGATCGCCGTTCCTACGAGTGTCGGTTATGGGTCGTCCTTCAAGGGAATGGCCGCGCTGCTGGGCATGCTGAATTCGTGTGCGTCGAATGTGAGCGTCGTCAACATCGATAATGGATTCGGCGCGGGCTACGTCGCGTCGCTCATCAACCGGCTACCCTGAGTCCCGCAGAAGATCGGGGAGTCTGCTGAGAACTTTGGGAAAGAGGGTTTGCAGAAGGCTCGGCTGGAGATGGTGGTCGGGGCGCGCTCGGCTTCGCCTTCGCTGGACAGCCGAAGGCGGCTGTCTCTACATGTAGCAGTTTCATTTTGGGAATTGGTGGTTGTGAGAGGTACCCCCCTCCCCTGCCGGTCTATTGGAATCATCGAGTTAGCGGAGAATCGAAAAACAAAATATCCAAAATCAGCGAGTTGCGGGCAAAATCTTGAGCCGCAAGGACTTAGGCCCTATCGGCCAAAGCCTGCTTGTACCGCTTTCGCTTTGGCTATGATCTGCTTTTTAGGTTTCGAGCGCACTGACGGAGATCACATCGGGCTGTGATTCTGCAGCGGAGTTCGAAAGAACTAGTGAAACGTCCCGTCTGTGCCCGGGTTCCTCTAGTCTTTTGAACGAGCCCGGTCCCGTGCGGGTCAATGAAGGGTGGGGGAAGATTTCGTATCGCGAGAGGGTGGCGTAGAGCCCTAGCTTTCGGCAGCCTCGTACCCGCCCTTGTAAGGAGCGCAAGGACGGGGCACCCACCATGATGGTCGTTTGGGGCAAGATCACAAGCCGGGGCCACCCGCGGTTATCGTAGAATGTGTCCGTTTGACAGGAGCCGGAAAACATGTCGCTGACTCGCCATATTCTCGATTTCTTTGTTCTCAGCGGAGTTCTTTCCACCGCCGTGTTGAGTGGGCAAACGCCGCAACCGCCAGTTGCACCCGTAGTACCGCACGAGGAGACGCGGTTCGGAACGAAGGTGGTTGACAACTATTTCTGGCTTCGCGACAAATCGAATCCGGAAGTGATCAAGTATCTCGAACAGGAAAATGCCTATACCGCAGCGATGACGGACAAACTGAAGCCGTTCGAGGATTCACTCTACAAAGATATCTTGTCACACATCAAGCAAACAGACCTGGATGTTCCTGTCCGGCGCGGTGATTATTACTACTATTCGCGCACGGAGGAAGGCAAACAGTACCCGATCCATTGCCGTAAGAAAGGCAGCCTGGAAGCAAAAGAAGAGGTGTTACTTGATCTGAACGAATTGGGGCAGGGAAAGAAGTTTGTTGGGCTCGGGGCGTTCGAAGTCAGCGACGATCAGAACCTGCTTGCTTACGCGCTTGACTATGCCGGTTACCGGCAGTTCACGCTGCATATTAAGGACCTGCGGACTGGCGCGATACTGCCCGATACCGTAGAGCGAGTCGATAGCGTCGCGTGGGCCGCAGGCAATCAAACTCTGTTCCTGGTGACGGAAGATGCAGTCAACAAGCGTGCGAACCGCGCCTTGCGTTACAAGCTAGGGCAGAAAGAGCCCGAGCTTCTCTATGAGGAGAAAGACGAAACCTTCTCGCTCGGTGTGGGCAAGACGCGAGACAAGAAGTACATATTGCTGACCTCCTACAGCACCGATACGACGGAGGTCAGGTATCTCAAGGCCGATAACCCCGAATCCACTTATGCTCTTTTTCTTCCGCGTGAGAAAGAACACCGCTATTTCCTCGATCACCGCGAGAGTCTTTTCTATATTCGCAGCGACAAGGGAGCGAAGAACTTTCAGGTTTTCACTGCTCCCGAAAACGATCCCGCTCCGCAAAACTGGAAAAGTTTTATCCCGCACGACAAGGAAGTACTGGTCGAGGACATTGACCTGTTCCGCGATTTTGCCGTCGCAGTGGAGAAGTCGCAAGCGCTCAACCGGATGCGGATCTTCGACTTCAAGTCGGGCAAGTGGAGCGTCATACCCTTTCCGGAGCCGGTGTATGCCGCGTTTCCGGGGAACACGCCGGAGTACGCATCGACAACATATCGCTACGGCTATCAAAGCATGATCACACCGCCGAGTGTGTTCGACTACGACACCAAGACAGGAAAGTCGATCTTGCGAAAACAGCAGGAGGTGCCGGGCGGTTACACTGCGTCGCAGTATGTTTCCGAGCGGCAATGGGTGACGGCGCGGGATGGCGTCAAGATACCGCTCTCGATCGTCTACAAGAAAGGATTTGAGCGTGACGGCACGCGACCGCTGTTTCTCTACGCCTATGGTTCGTATGGCATAGGGATGCCTGCGACCTTTTCAGCTTCGCGCCTGGTTCTACTCGATCGCGGCCTCCCTTATGTGGTTGCCCATATTCGCGGCGGCGACGACATGGGCGAGCAGTGGCACGATGACGGCAAGTTGATGAACAAAATGAATACGTTTAACGATTTCATCGACTGCGCCGAGTACCTGATCCGGGAGAAGTGGACTTCCAAGAGCGGGCTTCTGATCGAAGGCGGAAGTGCAGGAGGATTGCTGATGGGCGCAGTGGTCAACATGCGTCCTGATCTGTTCAAAGCAGTTCACATGGCCGTGCCATTCCTGGATGTGATGAATGACATGATGGATTCTTCGTTGCCATTGACCACCACGGACTATCCGGAGTGGGGAAACCCGAAGGACAAGGCGGTGTATGACTACATCCTTTCTTATAGTCCTTATGACAACGTGCGTCAGGCGGCGTACCCGCCTATGCTCCTCACTGAGAGCTTGAACGACAGCCAAGTGGCGTATTGGGAGGCGGCGAAATTTGTTGCCAAAGCGCGCACGCTGAACACCGGCAGTGGCCCGATCCTGCTCAAGATGAAGATGGATCCCGCCAGCCACGGTGGGGCTTCGGGACGCTATGACCAGATAAGAGACCGGGCTTTCGAATGCGCCTGGCTGCTCAGCCAAGTCGGAATTACGAAATAGCGCGGCGCTCGCATGAGCAGCGTTTCAGTGATGATTACTACCAGGTCGAGTCCTGTTCTCTCCGTTTAGCTCAGTGGTGGCGAGCAGAACAGGGGTTGTCGGTTGGGTGAGGAACCGCACCAGTCGGGCGGGTGGCCACGCCGCTCCTCGCGAAGCGAACGACGTCGGCGACGGGTGGCCGCTCTCTGTTGTGATTTCTATTCGAAATAAGAGGGTCTACTGCCATGGCGCTTTCTGCTGAAGTCAAGCAACTCATTGACCGTCCAAATTTCGCGCACCTTTCCACGCTGATGTCTGACGGTTCGCCGCAATCGGTACCGGTCTGGATTGGGCGTGAGGGCGAACACCTCATCATCTGCACGGGCGAAGGGTCGCTGAAGGCGAAGAACACTCGCCGGGATCCGCGAGTGGCGCTTTCGATTGTGGACTTTGATAATCCCTACGAGGAAGTTCAGATTCGCGGAAGAGTGGTCGAGCGTCGTCCCGACTCGGACTTCAAATGGATGGATCCAGTCTCGCACAAGTACACGGGCAAGCCATTCCCCTTCCGCAGTCCGGAGGGGCGGGTCGCGCTTGTCATCGAAGTGGAGAAAGTGCGGTATACGAAGCTGCCGTTTGAGCACACGCCGGCGAAATAGACACTCCGCGTTCGCGCGACGAGGAGGCCTGCAGCGAGCCGAATCGTTGGCGGGACCCATGCGCCCGGCCGACAGCATGGGCACTACCAGCGAGTACCGAGATCCTTCGGCCTGCAAAAAGCGCAGGCCTCAGGATGACAAGGGGTAAGAAAAGGGCGCGGCTTGCGCCGCACCCTGTTCATCGCCCTGCCCCAGCTGCGGAGCTTCGCTCCGCTGGACAGCCGAGGGCGGCTGTCCCCACAAAAACCTTCGCTCCGCTCTACAGCCGAGGCGGCTGTCCCTGCATCACCTTAGCTTTTGGCTACTTGCAGTTTGTTTTCCACGCTGAACGTGCCGAAGACTCCGTTGGCGCGAATTCCCGCGATGTTCTTGTCCATCGCGTTGTCGACGGATCCATAAAGCGTCACGTGTCCGTTCGCGACGATAATGCGGATCGGGCGCGCCGGATCCAGTTCGTACTTGCTGAGCACGGGATCGGCGTAAATCGCCCGCAGCACTCGCAAGCGGACGCCGTCATCGAACGGCGAGACCGGCTCGAGCGAAACGTTGTCGACCACGTCTTTCACACCCGGCATGTTCGCGATGTCAGCCAATGCTTCGTCGCGGCCTACACCGGTGCGGTCCTGACCTTCGATCGTGACCACGCCGTCCTTCACGCCGATTGCGAAAAAGTCGAACGTGCTGTCATAGCCTTCGCGGACGTAAGTCAGCTTGGTCGCCAGTTTCTCCTCCAGCTGCGCGTCAGGGACGTTAGGGCCGGCCACCGTGATCAGGTTACGCACGCCCTGCGAATTGGGCGTCTTCCGCGCCAGTTTGCCGGCATCCAGTTTGCGCTGGTAGAGATCCACGGTTCCGGTAAGAGTGACAATGCCATCCTCGACCGAAGCCTTTACATCGGTGTACTGACGTTTGGACGCCAGTTTCTGCGTCACCGCGTTCTGAAGTTGATTGTCGTAGCGGGAAGCTGCGCTGGTTTCAGCCATGAGCATTGAGCTCATCAGCCCAATTGCCAGTAACAGTCCTGCCAATCTTTTGAGAGCCTGCTTTCCAGTCATATAAGGTCACCTCCTGACCCATTGACAATTCTTTACTAATTAACCATCTGGTTAATTCTTTCGATGCGGAGGTGCTATCCGAAGATGCATGTACGTGAGGCGGAAAGCAGGCAAGTCTCAGTCAACTGGCAGGAAATGTGGGAAAACTTTTTGTGCGATTTCGGGTTTATAAGGGATGGAGAGAAAACTTGAAGCAGTTTTTTCTCCGTTCAAGAAACGGAACAGATTTTTTACTTGCCGCTCCCTAACCAGTCCGTCAGAAGCGCTGGCGCTCCGTTCTTGACGATGGTCGGATACACGTTGTCGAAGCCCTTGTGGTCCGACGAGCTGTAATCCAGGACCAGTTTCGGCCCGAGCCCGGAATTCATCTGGTGAATCGACTCGATCGCGGAGATGAATCTCTCCCGCATGATTTGTTTCCCTTCCGAACACACCAAGGTAACCGGCCCTGCATCCAGAGCGGGATCTCTCATTTCCGGATTACCCACGTAACTTTCTGGCCCGTACCCCCCGTTCTACGATGCTTGTGCACTGCGAATTCAGAGGGGGAATCCGCGGGATGGGCGAACGTGTCACCCAATCACGCCGTGCCGATTTGATTCGCGCCGAACGGCTCAAGAAAGCTCTGGAAAGCGGGGCTCCACCCTCATTTCTGAATCCAGGGATCGCACCAACGAACGGATCTTGTTCTGAATCCTCCTGCCCCGTACCTCCGATGCCTAAGCCGCACCAGCAGCAGGTGGGTGGAGACGCCCGCTTGCAGTTCTTTGAGCAGATGTTCCAGGCTTCTCCCGACGCCCTGAGCATCGCCGACGGCGAACATCGAGTGCTCTGGGCCAACCAGACTTTCGCGTCCATGTTCGGGTATGCGGACGCGGAAATCGTCGGCCAACCGTTGGAGAATCTGGTGGTGCCGTCAAGCCGGCTGGCTGAGTCCAAGTGGGTGACGGAGTCCCTGGCGAAAGGCGAGCGCATTACGCTCGAGACCAAGCGTCGAAAGAAAGACGGCACATTGCTCGATGTGTCCGTGTCCTGCGCTCCTCTCCTGCTCGATGGCAAGGTTGTAGGGTTCTACGCCGGATATCACGACATCTCCGACCGCAGGCGGGTGGAAGCACTCAGCTCGGCCTTGTATCGGGTGGCCGAGAAAAGCAGCAGCGCGCATGAGCTGCAACAATTCTTTGCGGCAGTGCATGGCATCGTCGACGAGCTCATGCACGGGCGAAACTTCTACATCGCGATTTACGATCCCGCAACCGAGCTGCTCACCTTCCCGTATTTCGTGGACGAGCAGGATTCTCCTCCTCCACCGAAGAAGCTTGGCAGAGGATTGACCGACTACCTGATCCGTACCGGCGAACCTCTGCTGGCCACGCCCGAGGTCCTCGAAGCCATGGTGGATCGGGGAGAAGTGGCGCGCAACGGTTCGAAATCCCTCGACTGGATGGGAGTTCCGCTCAAGGTCAATAACCACACGTTTGGCGCACTGGTGGTACAGACCTATTCGAAGAATATTCGCTATGGTGAAGCAGACAAGGAAATCCTCACATTTGTCGCCCGCCAGGTAGCCAGCGCTGTCGAAATCAAGCGCAATGAGCAAGCCTTGCGGCGCTCGGAAGCCCGCTACCGGTCGCTGGTGCAGAGCTCCGTGTACGGGATTTACCGCTCCAGCCTGGAAGGCCGATTCCTCGATGTAAACCCGGCGCTGATCACCATGTTGGGCTATGGATCTCCCGACGACGTGCTGCTGCTCGATCCTGAAAATGATGTATTCGCGCAGCCCGAGGAGCACGAACGCCTGATCGACGAATTCCGCCGCAGCGGCCGGCTCGACGGGTTCGAAGTAAAGTGGAAACGCAAGGATGGCAGCGCGATTACAGTTCGCATCAGCGGACGCGCCGTCAGCAGCGCCGACGAGCCGGCGGACGTGCTGGAAGCCATCGCCGAGGATGTGACCGACCGGCGCGCGCTCGAGGATCAATTCCGCCAGGCGCAGAAGATGGAAGCGGTTGGCCGCCTGGCCGGCGGCGTGGCTCACGACTTCAACAATCTGCTCATGGTTATCAGCGGCTATGCCGAGGTGATCCTGGGGCAGATGGATCCCGCGAGCCCGCTGCATGAGAAAGGCCGCGCCATTCAACTCGCCGCCGACCGTGCCACAACATTGACCCGGCAATTGCTGGCCTTCAGCCGAAAGCAGTTGCTCGAGCTGAAAGTGGTGGACGTAAACGCGATCGTGCAAGACATGGAGCGTCTGCTGCGCCCGCTGATCGGCGAAAACATCGAACTCGTAACCATCCTTTCTCCCGAAGCGGCTCACACCCGTGCCGACGCCGGCCAGCTCGAACAAGTCATCATGAATCTCGTGGTCAATGCCAAGGATGCCATGCCTGCGGGGGGCAAACTTACGTTTCGGACCGACAACATCGTCGTCGACGAGAACCATCGTCGCGGCCAGCACTTCATCCGCCCTGGCAACTATGTGACGCTCCTGGTCAGCGACACCGGCATGGGAATGGATCGCGAGACGCAGTCACGGATCTTCGAGCCCTTCTTTACCACGAAGGAGAAAGGCAAGGGAACCGGACTGGGCCTCTCCACCGTATATGGAATCGTGAAGCAAAGCGGTGGATATGTGATGGTGCAGAGCGAAGTGGGACGCGGCTCTGCGTTCCAGATCTACCTCCCTCTGGTGGAAGGAGCGGCGGAGCAGCAATCCGTTACCGTCGCGGAAGCCGGGGGTGGGACAGAAACGATATTGCTGGTGGAGGACGAGGAATCGGTCCGCCAGCTGGTGCGCGATACTCTCGCTGCCAAAGGCTACCAGGTATTGGAGGCCGAAAACGGCGAGGCGGGCATGGTTGCAGCAGCCCGCCACCAGGGAAAAATCGACCTGGTCATCACCGACGTCGTTATGCCCGGCATGGGCGGACGCGAAATGGTTAAGCGACTTATCGAATCACGTCCCGGAACGAAGGTTCTTTATCTGTCTGGATACACCGAAGACGCGATTGTCAGCGATGGTTCCATTGAGAAGGGAACCGCATTCCTGCAAAAGCCTTTTACCCTGCAGAGCTTGTCCCGCAAAGTGCGAGAAGTGCTAGGGTAGCGCCGTTCCCCGGAGCGGTGGGCGAGACTCCCGCCGGACAGCCGGCAGGATGCCGGCGCTACGCCAATTGCGGACCTAATCGCCTGCAACTTTTTCCTGCACTCCACGTCACATCTGAGAGAAGATTAGAGACAGGGTCGAATCCGCCTGGGGCGGATGAATCGTAAGAAAGTGGGGTCTCTTATGCTCATTAGGAAGGCGGAAGACATCAGGTCCTCGGAAATCACGCCCAAGAGCCTCTTCCTGAACCGCCGCAAGTTTCTCGCTGAGGCGGCAATGGCGGGAGCCGCCGCGGCGATCGGTGTGGGACTGAAGCAAACGATTTCACCTTCGACCAGCGTGTTGGCGGGGAACAAGATCGACGGAATTAAGAAAAGCTCTTTCAGCACCACGGAAACTGTCACTCCTTACAAGGACGTAACCCACTACAACAACTATTACGAGTTCTCCACCGAGAAAGACGAGCCCGCTGAGCTGGCAAAAAATTTCCGTAGTCGGCCCTGGAAGGTTAAGATCGACGGCCTCGTCGAAAAGAAGCAGGAACTCGACATCGACGCCATTCTCAAGATGGCTCCTCCGGAGGAGCGCATCTACCGTCATCGCTGCGTCGAAGGATGGTCGATCGTTGTTCCCTGGGTCGGCTTCTCTCTCAGCGAACTCATCAAAAAAGTGAATCCTACGAGCAAGGCCCAGTACGTCGAGTTCACCACCCTGTTCGACCTGGGGCAGATGCCCGGCCAGCACCGGCAGGTGCTCGACTGGCCCTACGTCGAAGGCCTGCGCATGGACGAAGCCATGAACCCTCTGGCCCTGCTTTGCTTCGGCATGTACGGCGAAGAACTTCCGAACCAGGACGGCGCGCCGCTGCGCATCGTCTTGCCGTGGAAGTATGGATTCAAGAGTGCGAAGGCGATCGTCCGGATTCGCTTTACCGAGAAGCAGCCGCTCAATAGCTGGAACGTTGCGACTCCAAGAGAGTATGGCTTCTACGCCAATGTGAATCCCAATGTCGACCACCCACGTTGGAGCCAGGCCAAAGAACGGCGGCTCGGCGAATTCCTCAAGCGCCCTACGCTGATGTTCAACGGCTACGGCGATCAGGTAGCGAGTCTATACAGCGGGATGGACTTGAGAAAAGAATTCTAAAAGCAGACCTCGGACGTCAGACTCCAGATGTCGGCCCGCTGAGGTCTGACGTCCGGCGCCGACCCGAATTTCGCATGCATCGTTACTTCAAACCCGTCGTTTTCCTCTGCTGCCTGGTGCCTCTGAGCAGGCTGGCATGGCTCGGATTGCACGCGGGTCTCGGCGCCAATCCGATCGAGTTCATCACCCACTCGACCGGCGACTGGACCTTGACCTTTCTTCTCGTCACCCTATCGATCACGCCACTGAGAAAGCTCACGCGCCAATACTGGCTGATCAGCTTCCGCCGCATGGTGGGCCTCTTCGCCTTCTTCTACGGTTCCCTGCACCTGATGACCTACGTGTGGCTCGACAAATTCTTTGACGTGCCTGAGATGCTGCACGACATCGCCAAGCGCAAATTCATCACCGCGGGGATGACCGCCTTCGCCCTGATGATCCCTCTGGCGCTGACGTCGACGAAGTGGTCGATCCGCAAGCTGGGAAAGCGCTGGCAAGCGCTGCACCGCCTGATCTATTGCAGCGCCGCTGCAGGGGTGATCCACTACATCTGGCTGGTGAAGGCAGACCTGAAGAAGCCTCTGGAATACGCGTTTGTGCTCGGAATGCTGCTGACGTACCGGGTGGTGGCCTGGGCGGTTGTGCGAAGAGTGATGCCGAAGCAGGTGGCGGCTTCAGAGCGTCAGGTTGTGCTTCAATAGTCGACCTCTGGTGGTCTTGGCTAGACTAACGACCAACGACAAGTCAGAAACACAAAGGGGCGCGGTCGAGTTTTCTCGCCGCGCCCCGGAGGTTTCTTTCTACTTCTAGCGAGTTAGCGGAGCCTTCTTCGTCGCCGCCCTGGACCGAACTGACGGCCGAATGCTTAACACGATCAGATGATTCGCTATCGCGCTCGATTTCGCGGTCGCGTTCTGCTTCACTAGTGCACCCAGCGCAACCAAGCCGGGGTCGGTGCTGACCGCAACCGCTGTCGAACTATCCACGACGTAGGTAGTCAGGAGATACCCGTTCTTCGTGGGTGTGACGGTCCCGCGACCAGCGACCGTCGAGTCGGCGGCATAGTTCGCTGAGAACGTATTCTTGAAGTTCGTCGATCCCTGATCGTTGACATCGATAATGCCGCTGAAAGCGCCATTGTTGTTCGTGAATTCGGCAATGTCGTCTTCTGATGTGTTGCTGGTCGCACCGCTCAAGTTCATTCCATAGCCCTCACTCGACGCGAGGGTTGTGGCGGTCTGCGCGTAAGCAATCCCATTCGTCATTCCGCCATTGTCGATTTCAAGCATCTGGAGGCCGCCGCTGGAGGGGTAAACCGCGAACAGACAGCCGCTGCACCCAATTCCACCATTTCCGTTGATAAAGCCGCTCAGCGTCAGCTCTGCACGCCCGCTTGTGACCGAGGTATAGGTTCCGGTAACGCTAACTTCGGAAGGGGCTCCTGCGTCATTGATGTCCTGCACAGAATCGGACAGGATGGTCCCGCTCCCATCGGCGTGCAGAATTCCTGCAGCGGTAAATGGCCCGCCCACAGTTGCAGAGTTATCGAATCCAGCAACGGTGTAAACGTTGTTGCCGGTGGGGATGGAGGAAGCCTGGGTAAACGCATCCCCAGCAACGATCGGTAGGGCATCGACCTCGATGAATTTCAGATGCGTCGCGTCAATAGGGAAGACGTCGAACTTGTAAGTGGTCGTCGTTCCGCTGACCGTTGTCGAAATTGTCGCGGTACCGAAGGTCGACCCTGCAGTCAGAGTCACGGAGCCGCCGGTGACGGGCACGCTGGTGGAACCGCTCGAGACACAGTTGTTGTTGAAGTCTTCGAGCCCGGCACTGATGTTGCCGTTCGCGTCCAGAGTAAAATCTCCAACCGTTGAATAAGGGATTACGACCGGAGTCCCGATGCTCAGATTGCAAAGTACGGTGTTGAACCCGGACGCGCCTGAGAAGTTAAAAGCGAAAGACTGGCTGTCGATGTTGGCTTGTGTAACAGTGCTTTGAAGGTCGAGGGTGCCGCTTGCACTTCCAAAGTTGTCGAACTCTGTGACCAGCCCGTGCTCACTTGAAGTGAGCACGTAATCGAACAGGAAAGTCCCGGCGGCGGCCTGCAGCGTGATGAGCCCGGTTGGCACAGTGGGACTTCCTGTTGGCCGTCCGTCAGATCCTACGCTATAGGTGCCAGAGGTGATATTCGCTTCGACGATCAGGCTATTGCCTGCCGTGCTGTTCTGGTCGATCACACCGCCCGTGATGTTTCCTTTTCCATCCGCGGTAAAGGCCCCCATGATGGTCACAAAATCATTGGCCGAATCAGCCATCGTTCCAGTCACTGAGAACACATAGGTACCGGTCAGATTGCTGTTCGTGAAACTGCCGCTGGGAGGTGGCGTAACGACCGGATTGCTGGTTCCTCCGCAGCCTGCCAGGACTGCGAGTGATAAAGAAATTACTGGCAAAATGAGGCGATTGGGCAGTGACATAACATCCCCCTGACAAATACTTTGGCGCAGAAAGATCGGCCTTCTTGGCTCAGACTAGCACATATGACTTGTCGCTTAATTCAACCCGAACCGAGAAAATAAGTAGCGGAGGTAACCAAAGTTTTCCGTGGGGTTTACAAGTGTTTACAAAACAATTGCAGATTGAAGATTTTAGATCGCAGATTGAATCGGGCTTTCTTCTTCAATCTGAAATCTTCAATTCTACTTCTGCACTTCCACTTCCTGCCCTGCCAGCCGCCGCAGGGACTCTTCGTAGGGCGCGCGAGCCACACCCTTCTCGGTAATGATGGCCGCCACGTACTTCGCCGGGGTCACGTCAAAGGCCGGGTTCTCGACCGCAACTCCATCGGGCACCATCTGCTTGCCAGCGATGTGCGTCACTTCTTTCCCGTTCCGCTGCTCGATAGGAATTCCGTTTCCATCCGGACACGCAAGATCCACGGTCGAGATCGGCGCTGCTACGTAGAACGGAATTCCGTGCTCCTTGGCAAGGATCGCAACCGTATATGTGCCGATCTTGTTGGCCACGTCACCATTGGCAGCGATGCGGTCCGCGCCCACAACGACGGCTCCAATCTTCCCCTGCTTCATCATCGCGCCCGCCATGTTGTCTGAGATTACCGTTGTCGGGATGCCGTCCTTCATCAACTCCCAGGCGGTGAGCCGCGAGCCCTGCAGGAACGGCCGGGTCTCGTCGGCATACACGTGAATCTTCTTTCCCTGCTCGACTGCCGCGCGAATTACCCCTAGAGCCGTGCCGTATCCGGCGGTGGCCAGCGCGCCCGCGTTGCAGTGTGTGAGCACTCCTCCCTCGCTCGGCATGAGGGTGGCGCCATGCCGCCCCATGGCCTGATTGGCGGCGATGTCCTCGGCGTGCATGCGCTGCGCCTCTTCGATCAGGTCGCGCTTGATCTGCGGAATCGGACGGATGCGGATGCGCTCGAACTTCTCCTGCATTCGGCGAATGGCCCAAAAGAGATTCACCGCCGTCGGCCGGGTCTTGCCGATCAGATCGCAGATCGTGTCGAGGTCGCGCTTCAGATCGCCAGTGGTTTCGGCTTTGGAATTGTTCACGCCGAGCGCGATCCCCATGGCGGCTGCCACGCCGAGCGCCGGCGCCCCGCGCACCACCATGTTGCGGATGACGTCGGCCACCTGCTCATGCGTCTTGCAGGTTACGTAAACCTCTTCGGTCGGCAGCTTCGTCTGATCGATGAAGCGCACGCCTTTGTCGGTCCATTCGAGAGTTTGAATCATATTTTCTGTAGCGACGTTGCTTGCAACGTCGCTCTGGCCGCGATTGGTGGCGCCGCCAGCAAGACGTAGCAAGCTACGTCTCTACGACACTTTATGTGCCTCGCAACGATTTCTCGGATTGTTGGTCACCGCCGGCCTTCCACAAACCTCGCAAGCCGCCGCCACGGCGAAGATGCTCGGCTCGGTGTCATCGGTCTGCGCAACATGTTCGTTGCGGACCTCGTTGGCTGTGAAGATGGAAACGAATGGTGCCGGGGCCGCAGCCTTCTCAACATTAGGACGCCCTTTGGCCTCTTCGCGCTCGACCAGGCACATCACGCCGACGATCTCGAAGCCAAATTCGCGCGCCGCTTCGATCGCTTGGATCGTCGAACCGCCGGTTGTGCAGACATCGTCCACGATCACCACGCGCGCGCCCTTCTCGCGGAAGCCTTCGATGCGCTGTCCGGTACCGTGCTGCTTTTCCGCCTTGCGCACGAGAAAACCGTTGAGTTCCCCGCTGACCACCGAAACGGCGACCACGATCGGATCGGCGCCCATCGTCAGCCCGCCAATGGCCTGAGCCTTCCATCCGCGCTTTTGGATTTCTTCCAGGAAAACTTCCCCTGTCAGCCGCGACCCTTTCGCATCGAGCGTGGTAGTGCGGCAATCGATGTAGTAATCGCTCGTTGCGCCGGAGGAGAGTTTGAACTCTCCCAGCCGGAACGATTTGTGGGCGAGCGTGGTGAGCAGCTTTTGCCGCGCGGAATGCATGAAAATCTACGATAACACGCCGCGGTTCCAGGATTTTCTCGGCGCTCTCAGCGAAGCCCTCAGCGTTCTCTGCGGTCCGGCTTTCCTTGTAACCGCAGAGTTCGCCGAGAGGAGCCGCTGAGAACGCCGAGAACAAGGCACTGCCGAGTTGAACCTGCCCTGGCCAATTCGAGCCCGAGCGCAGCAATACAGGCTGTTTGCGTGTTAACCTGAAGTTTCCCGGCATTGCAGAAGCTAACGCAAGCTGGGGTTCCGGATCTCCCAGCGGTTCCAGGATTTTCTCTGCGCTCTCAGCGAAGCCCTCAGCGTTCTCCTGCGGTCCGGCTTTCCTTGTAACCGCAGAGTTCGCCGAGAGAAGCCGCTGAGAACGCCGAGAACAAGGCCCTTCCGAGTTGAACCTGCCCTGGCCAATTCGAGCCCGAGCGCAGCAATACAGGCTGTTTGCATGTTAACCTGAAGTTTCCCGGCATTGCAGAAGCTATCGCAAGCTGGGTTCCGGATTTTCCAATCAAATATGACATTACACACCGCGCTCAGGATCCCACGTTACCTTTCAGGCTTTCTCCTTCTTGCTTTCGCTATCACGACGGTTTCCCTTCCCGCCGTTGCCGAGGGCACACGCGCCTGGGAGCAGTCGAAATTTGAGGAACTGGTCAAAGGTACGGCCACCGGCGTCGCCATCCGCAGTTCCGGCAGTCTGGAACTGGCGCCGTCGTTCAAGCTGCTGTATGCCACACCGTCGACCTATATCTGGGCCGTCGCGGCCGACGACGCAGGAAACGTCTACGCAGCAACGGGTTCTCCCGCGCGCGTGTACCGCATCACACCAGATGGCAAGTCGACCATCATCTTCCAGCCGCAGGAACTCCAGGTGCAGGCGCTCCGAGTCGCCCCGGGAGGCTTAATTTACGCAGCCACCGCACCCGATGGCAAGGTCTACAAAATCGAGCACAAGGCCGGAGACAAGAGCGAGGCCGCCAAGTCTGAAAACAAAGCTGCCGACAACGCTCAGAAAGATCCTGCCAAGCCTGCAGTCGACCCTTCCTGGACGTCTTCCGAGTACTTCGCACCTGGGACGAAGTACATCTGGGACCTCGCTCTTGATAAGGCTGGAAATCTCTATGTCGGCACCGGAGATCGGGGCGAAATCTATAAGGTGACTCCGAAGGGTGAGCACTCGCTGTTCTTCAAGAGCGACGAAACCCACATCCGGGCTCTTACACTGGATACTCAAGGAAACCTGATCGCAGGGACGGACGGCAGCGGATTGGTCTATCGAATTTCTCCGGCCGGGGAGGGATTCGTCCTCTACAGCGCGCCGAAGAAGGAAATCACGGCGCTGGCTCTCGACCGCGACGGCAATATCTATGCCGCAGGTGTCGGCGAAAAGCGTCCCGGGATGGGAGGAACACCCGGCGCACCTTCGATGATGATGACGATGGGGCAAAACCCTGCCGTCATGCCGGGCGCTCAGGTCCCGGGAGGCGTGACGACTCCGCCTTCTGGACCGATGACCACGTTTCCGATTCCTGGCTTGGGCGCAACCGGCGGTTCCGACGTTTACCGGATCGGGTCCGACGGCTCGCCTTTGCGCATATGGACTTCGCGCGAAGACCTCGTCTACGCGCTTGCTTTCGATTCGCACAATCAGTTACTGGCCGGCACCGGAAACCGTGGGCATGTCTTTGCGATTGACCAGCCCGATGATTATTCCGACCTGCTCAAGGCGGCAGCCTCGCAAGTCACCGGATTCGCCAAAGCTCCGAGTGGCGGTCTCTATGCCGCCACCAGCAATCTCGGCAAGATCTTTGTGCTGGGGCCGGCACCGGAGAAGGAAGGCTCCTACGAAAGCGATGTCTTCGATGCCAAGATTTACTCCCGTTGGGGACGCGCCGAGTTTCGCGGTACAGGCAATATCGATTTCCTGGCGCGCAGCGGCAATGTCGACAATCCCGACCGCAACTGGAGTCCGTGGAAGCAGGTCGACCTGAGCAAGGACGCCGAGATGAACATGCCGCCAGCGCGCTACACGCAGTGGAAGGTGGTTCTGCACGACGGAGGCACGAAGCCGTCGGTCGATTCGGTGACGGTGAACTATCTGCCGAAAAATATGGCGCCGGAGATCGACGACCTTTCCGTGCAGGTTGGCGTGCGCTATCAGCCACTTCCAAAATCCTCGGTCAACCTCGGCACAGACGTCAGCGGGCCCGGAGTACCCCACTTCGAATCGCCGATGCCCAGTACCCATGATCGGGATGCGATCGGGGTGAAGTGGAGTGCGCACGACGACAACGACGATCAACTCGTCTATGCCGTCTACTATCGCGGCGACGGAGAATCCCGCTGGCTGTTGTTGAAAGAGAACATCACCGATAAGGCCTATTCCTTCGATGCCAGCCTGCTCCCGGATGGGGGCTATACGATCAAGCTTATCGCCTCCGATGCGCCGTCGCATTCTCCCGGTGACGCTCTCAGCGTGTCGCGCGAGAGCCGCCGCTTTGAGGTGGATACCACTCCTCCGCGCATTGAGAACCTCTCTTCTTCCATGGAGGGCGCACAGATTCACGTCCGCTTCCGCGCCGAAGATGGATTCTCCCCGATCAAGCGCTCGGAATTCTCCGTGGACGCCGGCGAATGGAAGTATGTGGAACCCGCTGGACAGTTGTCCGACTCGAAGACCGAAGATTATGACTTCAAGGTAGCACTCGATTCCGCAAAGGACGCGGGGGGCGAACACGTGGTGGTCGTGCGCGCCTACGACAAGTACGACAACATGGGAGCCGCAAAGACCCTTCTGCGGGC
>Ga0209698_10001350_pt1 | contig 28306 bp, 24 predicted proteins | sample LitLauG_LLR_2012_FD_187203 | JGI IMG/M metagenome (GOLD analysis project Ga0209698, IMG submission 187203) | Freshwater sediment microbial communities from Pennsylvania, USA - Little Laurel Run_MetaG_LLR_2012 (SPAdes) (version 2) | ecosystem: Environmental > Aquatic > Freshwater > Creek >... | reverse complement strand
CGACGCGCTATGTCGGGCTGCGCGTGAACCAGCGGATGGCTGAGAAGTTCCGTGGTGATGCCAGCCGGATTCGTGAGGCTTCAGCAGCGAGCGTTGCCCGAGCTTTGGGTGTTCGGGTCGCTTCGTGGACCTCCCGGGAGCGGGAAAGCTTTGAAAATCTCGCGCTCGTGCTGGCCCTGGTTCCCGACCTGCGGTCCTGGACAAAGGAAGAGAAGGAGGCAGTGGTGCGTGTCATCCGGACCAAGTCGAAGCCGAACGAGATGATTTACCTTCGGCTGATGCAAAGGCACCGCCGGCTGCGGAAGGCGTTCTTGAAGCTAGGATCTTAGCCTTTTTACTGCAAGGTTCTGCACGTAAGGCCGTCCCGGAACCTGCCTTCCGCCCGAAAACCGACAATTCTCTTCCTTTCGGGTGAGGACTTCACTTTTCCGCGAAAACCATTAATATGAAGGCCTCCCCGAGATGGGGTTTCGATGGATAGCTCCACCACACCCAGAAAATTAGCGGGCCGCTACGAGGTACGCGAAGTCCTCGGCAAAGGCGGCATGGGCCTGGTCTACCGGGCTTACGACAGCGTCATCCGCCGCGAGGTCGCGGTGAAGACCCTGCTCGACATTCCCGAGGCGGCGGCGCTCCAGCTGTTCTACAAGGAGTGCGATGTTCTCGCGTCGATGAGCCACCCTAATATTGTCGAGATTTTCGACATCGGCGAATTCGAGGATGAGGGTAAGAAGAAACCCTACTTCGTGATGCCTCTCCTGCCGGGGACGACACTTGAGACTTTCATTCGCAAGGCCAGCCATCGTCTGACGGTGGAGCGTACGGTGCAGATCATGGCCCAGACGTGCCGCGGCTTGCAAGCCGCGCACGAACGAGGGCTGATACACCGCGACCTGAAGCCGAGCAACATCTTCGTAATGGAAGACGACTCGGTGAAGATCATCGACTTCGGCGTTGCTCACATGGCGGACACGCACTCGACCATGGGGCAGAAGGGCACGCTGCTCTACATGTCGCCGGAGCAGATCGAGATGAAGCCGCTGTCGGCGGCCTCCGACATTTTTTCGCTGAGCGTGGTCTGCTACGAAGCGCTCACCGGACGCCAGCCTTTCCAGCGAGCGCGAGCCGACGAGATCGTTGACGCGATCCTGCACCAGATTCCACCGCCAGCGTCGGAGATCAACCCGGCCGTCAGCCAGTCCATCAGCCGGGTGGTCCACAAAGGAATGGCGAAGCAGGCGTGGCATCGCTACTCGAACGCGCGCGATCTGGGGGACACGCTGAACAAGGCGTTGCGGAACGAGCCGATCGAGTTCTTCGATCCCTCGCGCACGCGGCCTCGTCTGCAGCGCGCCACCAAGGCGCTGGAAGAGGGCGACTATCAGTTTGCCGGAGAGATTTTGGGTGAACTCGAAGCCGAAGGCCATTTGGACGATGACATTGGGTCACTTCGCCAGCAACTCAATCTGGCCGTGCGCCGGAAGACGATCGCGCAATTGCTGGAAGCCGCAAAGGCGCGGGTTGAAGAAGAAGAAGATCCACTGGCGCTGCAGAAACTGCAGGAAGTCCTGCAGATGGAGCCCGACAATGCGACGGCGTTATCGCTGAAGAGCAAGATCGAGAACCGGCGCAGCGAGCGGCAGATCGAGAACTGGTACAAACTGGCGCGCCAGCACATCGACAATCACGCCTACTCGCACGCCCGGGAAGCCTTGCAAAACGTGATGCAACTCCGGCCTAAGGAGACCAATGCGCTGCGGTTGATCGCCGAAGTGGATCGCCAGGAGCAGGAGTACAACAAGCTCCGCCAGGAGAAATCGCAGATCCATCGTGCCGCGATGGATGCCTGGCAGAAGGGCGACGTGAGCAGCGCTTTGGCCAAGCTGGGAGTGGTGATCGAACTCGACCGGCGCGCGCCGGACGCTACCAATCCCGAGCGAGGAGCCAGCTATCAGAGTTTCTACAACGAGGTCCGCTCCGAACACGACGCGATGAACAACGCGTATGCCGAGGCTCGGAAAAATCTTGCGGACCACAACTTCAGCAAGGCTCTGGGAATTTGCGAAACCTATCTGGCGAAATACCCAACGAATGCGATCTTTCAGGCCCTGAAGTATGACGTCGAAGAACAGCAGCGACAGGAACTGTCGGCGTATATCGCGAGCGTGGATCGGCAGGTTGAGGCTGAGCCCGACCTCGACAAGCGCGTCAACGTCCTGAAAGAGGCGCTGGAGCATCATCCGGGAGAATCGCATTTCGAGCGCGCGCTGCGGCTGGTGCAGGACAAGCGCGACCTGGTCAATTCGATCGTCGCCCGGGCTCATCATCACGAGGAGCAGGGGGCTTTCGGCGACGCGCTGAACGATTGGGAAATCCTGCGAACGATTTACAGCCAGTATCCGGGATTGAAATTTGAGATCGAGCGGCTGCAGAAGCGACGCGAACAGCAAACACGAATCGAATCGAAGACCAAGCTGATCGAGCAGATCGATGCGTGTATGCACTCCAGCGACTACGCGCGGGCTCTGGATTTATTGGAAAAAGGCAAGGCGGAGTTTTCCGATGACACTGAGCTGACCGAACTGGAAAAGCTGGCGAACGAAGGCATTGGGCGCAAGACAGAAGCCCAGCGGCTAATGACCGAGGGGCAAGATCTGTGCGGCCAGGGGCAAGCGCCCGAGGGGATCAAGCTTCTTCGCCAAGCTTACGAGCTCGACGAGAACAATACTCTGACTCGTGCGGTGTTATCGAACGCGCTCGTGGAACACGCGCATCAGGTGGTCGAGACCAACTGGCAGGATGCGGAGCAGCTTTCGCAGGAAGCTCTCGATTTGAATCCCAGCCATCCGATGGCGAAGACCATTCGGAGCCTGATTCTCGATCAGAAGCGTGAGCAGCTGGTGAAAGAGGGCTTGTTGCAGGCGCGCAAGCTTCAATCCTCCGGTGACCTACCGGGCGCGCTGGCTCGGATTGAAGAAGGACTCACGGCGTATCCGCGCGAGCCCCGATTGATCCAGGTTCACGAGTCTTTGCAGCGTGATCTGCAGACGCAGAAGCGTCAGACGCGACGACGGGATCTCGAAGAGCTACGGCGGGTCGAGCGGGAAGTAGACACGGCGGCGGACGAGGCCGCCAAGAAGGCGTTGGGAGAGCGGGCGCAGACCCTGGCCAGCAAGTACACGGAGGATCCGGAGTTCCTGTCGGTGGCCAATCCTCTTTTGACGAAGCTGAACATGGCCCCGGTGGAGTCGACCGGCGGCGGGCAGAAGGCTCAGGGATCTGCGGACCAAGGGAAAGCACCCGGCTCGGCTGCGGTTCCGGCTGATGCCACCATGTCAATTTTTGCCCCGGCGACCGTTGCGTTGGACGCAACCATGGTGGACGCCGTCATTCCACCGGCGGTGCCACTATCGGCTCCTGCACCACCTTCCTCGGTTTCTGCGCAACAGCCGACGGGCACGGCCGCCCCACCGCCGCCCGCGCCACCCAAGCAGCCACACGCCGTTGCACCGCCGGCCTCGCCAAGCCCGAGACCAAAGCCTTCGGGGCCATCTGCGGTGGAGCAGTTACTCGGTTTGGTGAGGACCCCTGCCGGCAAACTCATGGCTGGGTCGGCTGCAGCGTTGGTGCTGCTGCTGGCCATCGTCGGAATCGCGTTAAGGGGCCGCCACAGCCAAGGCGCGCCGGCCGCCACTGCGGCGCAGTTTCAGGTGCAGATTCATACAACGCCGCCCGGCGCGACGATTCGGATCAATAACGAAGTCCGGGGTACCTCGGATCTGCAAGTATCGCTACCTGAGGGGACCTATCAGATCGATGCGCAGCTGAACGGATACCAGCCGGCGACCACATCGTTCGAAGCTAAAACGGGATCGCCGAATTCGGTGGAGCTCACGCTGCAATCGGCGCCCCCTCTGGTCAGAATTTCTTCTGACACTGGCACTGGGAAGGTTTCTTTCGATGATCAGGCGGCCACGGATCTGGAGGGCGCACAGTGGTCGCTCGACAAGATCACGCCCGGGGAACATAAGGTGAAATTCGAGGGACCGCAGGGCAGCGCGTCATTTGCTTTCACCTCCGATGCAGGCGCGCCCATGGTTGTGAAAGGGCCTATTGGCGCAAAGGGCGTGCTGGCGGTGGTGGTCAGCAATCTGGGCGGCAACGTGAACGTCTATTCCAGCGACTCCGCGTTCAAAATCAGCCTGGATGGGCAGGCGGAGGTCGCTGCGAACGAGAACGGTGTTTCGTTCCCCCAGGTTTCTGCGGGTCCGCACGAATTGGCGCTGAGCCACGGCAGCGAGCAGTACAAGGTCGCGTTTGATGCCGGGCCAGCTTCGACCCTGAGCACTTTTCTGGAGTCTGGCAAAGACATTGGTACGCTGGTAGTGATCGCAGGGCAGGACAAAGCCAAGATTTTCATCAACGGCCAGCTGCAGCAAGGCACGACCCAAGGCGGTCAACTGCGCATTCCGAATCTGGAGCCTAAGGACTACGTCGTCCGAATTTCCAAGCCTGGCTTTCAGGATCTTCCGGAACAGAAAGTGAAGGTCCGCAAGGGAGAGCAAACTCGGGTCGTATTCAACCTGCAGCCGATTCCGAAGTTTGCGGCGCTGTCAATTCAAGGAGCGGCTCCCGGAACCGAAGTCCTGATCGATCAGACCTCCGCCGGGACGGTTCAGCCGGATGGAACGCTGAGCGTGGCGAATGTCGCTCCCGGGGATCACGTGGTGGAGTTGCGCAGGGACAAGTTCAAACCCCGGCGAATACAGAAGCATTTCGTGGTGGGGACGACGGTCGCGGTGACATCATCTGAGGCCGTTTTGGAAGCGGCCACTGGCGTCTTGAAGGTGACGTTCTCACCTGCGGATGCGACGGTAACGATTGCTAAAGCGGGAGAGAGCCCGGTAAAGGTGACAAGCAACAGCACGCTGAATCTGCCGCCGGGAAGCTACACCTTGAATGCGCACACGGCCGACAATCTGGCGCGTACAGCGACCGTGGAAGTAGTGGCGGGTGAAACTCGCAGCATCGATCTGCCGCTCGCTCCCGCCGGAATGTCCAAGTGGGATGATCCCCCAAGCTGGAAGTCAGAGAAGGGGTGGTATGTTCACCGCGGTGGCGATTTCGTCTTGTACAGCGCGCAACCTGCGGCCGGAACGGTGAGCTTCACTGCGATGCTGCTCAAAGGAAAGCGGCTGCAGTGGGTGGTGAACTACATTGACGCCAAGAATTATTGTCTATACCAGATGGATGAGAATTTCTTCTATCGCACGGTGATGCGCGACGGCCAGAAGACCGACGAGATAAAAATTCCGCACAAGACCGACAAGAAAGCTCCCCGGACGATTCAGATTCGCATTGCTGCGAATGAGATCGTCCACCAAGTGAGAGAAGAAGACGCCTGGTTCACCATCGACAAATGGAGCCAGCCGAGCACCAACCTTAGCCAAGGAAAGTTTGGCTTCTATATTCCGGGCAGCGATCAGGTAGCGCTCTCAAACTTCACGCAGTACGGTGATCTCAGCGCTCACTGAGAGTTGGAGGGCGTTGCCGTTGCCGGTCCTGGCAAGCAACGTGCTCGCGGTCGCACCACAGAAAGCAACCCTTTCCATTGCAAAATGTCTCCCATAAGGGTGTAGCTTTGTTCGAGAGACATCAACTTTGTTTTGGGGTGGACGTATGAGACATTTCCGCGTGTGCCGGTTCGTTTTAATGCTTGCTGTTGCATGCCTGTCTGCAGGGATCATGTCCGCGCAGACCGACATTCTGGGGGAAGTACAACTGGAGGGCGCCTCGAGCGTTGAGAAATCGTCGGGGGTCTGGGTCGATGGCCAGTACCTGGGCTACGTCGATGAACTGAAGGGGTCCAAGAAGATCCTGCTGCTGCCCGGCGAACATCAGATTACGGTGAAACAGGCGGGCTATCTCGACTTCAGCCAGAAAGTTGTTCTCCAGCCAAAAGAGAGACAGGTGATCCGGGTAGCGATGCAGAAGGATACGCGGGTGCGGATGCCGAGCACGACCGCTGAAGTGAAACTGGCGGTGAATCCGACGCGAGCGGCAGTGTTTGTCGACGGTGTGATGGTAGGGCACGTTGGCGAATTTACCGGAGTTGGCAAGGCTATGCTGGTGGGCCCCGGCAAGCATAAATTTGTGATCAGCTTGCCCGGATATCAGAACTTCGAAACTGAGGTCACTCTGATCGCGAATCAGAAATTTGAAATCAAGACTGAACTGGTCAGAGGTGGAACGCCTGGGGAGACTGAGCAGTAGTAGTCATATCGGGTGAATCTGCCACACTCCGCGCCAGATCCCTCGCCCCGCTGGAGAAAACGCGGGGCCTCGGGATGACTTTCTAAAGGAAATGGTAAGACAGACCCCTTACCAAAAGTTCCCGGCGCTTGACTAATCCAGAGCAGCAGCGCACGATTTTTCCTCCGTTTTGAATAACCTTCCCGCCACGGAGGTCGAATGTACCGTCTCGCACTGATTTGCGGATTGAGTTTCTTCCTGCTCGCCTCGGTCTGCGCGTTCGCCCAACAACCTTCGACGACTGGATCGTCCGCCGCACCCGTACCCGCTTTCGACGTGAAGGCCGCCGTCGATGCGTATCTGGCCAGCGTTCCGGCCGGCGATCGCGCGCGGTCCGATGCTTACTTTGAAGGCGGATACTGGCTCATTCTTTGGGATTTCCTGTTGGGGGCGGTCGTGTCCGTGCTCCTGCTCTCGACCCGGACGTCTGCTCGTATGCGGGATCTTGCGGAGCGAATCACCCGCTTCAAACCGATCCAGACCTTTGTCTACTGGGCGGAGTACGTGATTCTGACGACGATTCTTGCTTTCCCGCTCGCGGCCTACGAGGGTTTCTTCCGGGAGCGCAAGTACGGGCTCATGAACCAGAGCTTCGGCGCGTGGTTTGGCGACCAGATGACCGGTATGCTCATCGGGATCATCTTGTTCGGGGTGCTGATCGTGGCGCTGTTCGGGATCGTGCGCCGTCTGCAGCGGACCTGGTGGATTTGGGCGTCGGTGGTATCGATCGTATTTCTCATGTTCACCGTGCTGATCAGTCCGGTGTACATTGCCCCGCTCTTCAACAAGTACACCAAGTTGCAGGATCAGCGAGTGACACAGCCTATTCTCGCGATGGCGCGCGCGAACGGCATTCCCGCGACCGACGTGTGGGAGGTGGATGCGTCAAGGCAGTCGAAGCGCGTCAGTGCGAACGTGAGCGGCTTCCTGGGCACCGAGCGCATTACATTAAATGACAACCTGTTGAAGCGGTGCACTCTGCCCGAGATTGAAACCACCATGGGGCATGAGATGGGCCACTACGTGATGCACCATATCTACAAAGACATGCTGTTCTACACAATCGAGGCGTTGATTTTCTTCGGATTCCTGAACTGGTCGCTGAATTGGTCGCTGGCGCGATGGGGCGAGCAGTGGGGGATACGCGGGATTGGTGATACTGCGGTGGTTCCATTGGTTGTGTTGCTGGGATCGGTGTTCTTCTTCGTGGCCACTCCCGTCAACAACTCGTGGACCCGTGTGCAGGAGTTCGAAGCCGACATTTTCGGGCTGAATGTAGCCGGCCAGCCGGATGGCGAGGCCAGAGTCGACCTCATGCTGGGCGAATATCGCAAGCTCGATCCAGGGCCGTGGGAAGAAATCATATTCTTCGATCATCCCAGCGGTCGGACGCGCATCACGGCCGCGATGCGGTGGAAGGCGGAGCATCTGAGTCAACCGGAGCCGGCAGAAGAGAACATTCCGCCAAGCGCGAAAGCGCACTAGTCGGGCAACCACCGGTAATCATTTTGCCGAGGTCGGCGGGCGCGTAATGGCTCCTTCGGAAGCCGACGACACCAGAGCGGCATATTTCGCGAACACGCCACTGGGATAGCGCGGCGGTGCAGCCTTCCATGAGGCCATGCGCTGGTGCAAAGTGGTGTCGCTGAGCTCGACTTCCAGCTTGCGCTGGTTCACGTCGATGTGGATGAGATCGCCTTCGTGCACGGCGGCAATCGGGCCGCCCAGCGCCGCTTCCGGGGCAACATGGCCGAGCATCAGGCCGCGCGTCGCGCCGCTGAAACGGCCGTCGGTGAGAAGGGCAACCGATTCGCCGAGGCCCTCGCCGACGATGGCGGCGGTCACGCTCAACATCTCGCGCATACCCGGCCCACCTTTTGGTCCTTCATTGCGGATCACGACTACATCACCTGCCTTGATTTTCTTGCCGGTGACGGCGGTCATCGCGTCTTCTTCCGATTCGAACACACGAGCCGGTCCGCGATGTGACAAGCGTTCGTGCCCGCTGATCTTGGCTACGCAGCCATGAGGCGCGATATTTCCGTGCAGAACGACCAGCCCGCCGGTCTTCTTTAGAGGACGATCGAGCGGCAGGACAACTTCCTGCCCCGGCGTTTCCTTGGCGGCGCTCGCTTCTTCAGCGAAGGTCTTTCCGGTTACGGTCAATCGTGAGCCGTCGACCAGCTTGCCATCGAGAAGGCGCTTGGCGATCACGGGGATGCCGCCAGCCTTGTCGACGTCGGCGGCGACGAATTTTCCCGCAGGCTTCAAGTCGGCGAGGAGTGGCGTGCGCTCGCTGACGGTCTGAAAGTCATCGATGTGGAGTGGCACACCGGCTTCGCGAGCGATGGCGAGCAGGTGCAACACGGCATTGGTGGAGCCGCCGGTGCAGGCTACTCCTGCGATGGCATTTTCGAACGCACCGCGAACCAGGATGTCCTTGGGGCGAATGCCGTTTTTCAGCAGATTGAGCACAACTTCGCCGCAACGGAAGGCGATGTCATCTTTGCGGGCGTCCATTGCGGGAACGCCGTTGAAGCCCATCGGCGAAAGGCCAATGAGTTCCATCACGGTCGACATGGTGTTCGCGGTGTACTGGCCGCCGCAGGCACCGGCGCCGGGGCAGGCTACGTTCTCAAGATCGCGCAGATCGTTGTCCGTCATCTTGCCTGCCGCGTTTGCGCCGACGGCCTCGAAGACATCCTGAATGGTGACATCTTTGCCCTTGTAGACGCCGGCGGCGATGGTGCCGCCATAGAGAACCAGGCCGGGAAGATTCATGCGGGCGAGAGCCATGGCTGCGGCGGGAATTGTTTTGTCGCAGCCGACCACGCACACTACGGCGTCGAACATCTGCCCTCGGCAAACGAGTTCGATCGAGTCGGCGATAACTTCGCGGCTCACCAGCGAGGCGCGCATGCCTTCGGTGCCCATGGTTTCGCCGTCACTGATGGCGATGGTATTGAACTCCATGGGCGTGCCGCCGGCAGCGCGAATGCCGTCCTTCACTTTGGCCGAGAGACGGCGCAAGTGAAAGTTGCAAGGCATGGTTTCGATCCAGGTGTTGGCGACACCGATGAGCGGCTTGGCCAGGTCGGCGTCAGAGAAGCCGATGGCTTTGAACATGGCGCGTGATGGTGCGCGGTCGCGCCCGTCGGTGATACCACGGCTGCGATGCTTGAGATCCATAGGGAGAAAGATTACGACAAGGATGCACTAAAGAGAAACTGCGCTCGCGGCAGGACCGGTGGTGTTCCTGGTTATTTGTGCAGATACTCGCCAGATCCTTCGCTCCGCCGGAAAAGCGGCTTCGCTCAGGATGACACCTGCCTGGAAAGGGAAAAGGGTTGCGACTCTACCGGAGGGAAGACTCGCACCGCGCCTCTACGCTGATGCCTGCCGCGCGGCTCCATGGGGCGCCATTGCCGTGGCGGGCGGATGCGGCGTCTCCGCAGACCATGCGCTCGCGCGATCCCCAATCTGCTCCATCGGGACGCCGGTACGCACGTCGGTTACATCCACAATCGCGTACCAGTCGCGGCAAAGCTGGCCAATCTGCTTGTGATTGACCTCGAGCTGCAGCGTGGCTTTGTGCGCTTGATCGGCAGGTTCAGCCTGAACGAAAGGCATGTCGATCCCGCGCCGCGAAACCGCGTTCAGAATCCGCATCAGCGTGCCTTGCGTATTGCGATAGCGAATGTGAAATACGTACATGGTCGGTCCCCTTTTTGGCGCAGGCCGCAAGGCCGGTGCCAGAAATCTTCTAATCTTCTTCCAGCATCATCTCCGAGAGCGCCGCGCCCGAAGGCACCATCGGATAGACGTTGGCTTCCGGATGACAATCGAACACGAGCAACTCCGGCTCCGGTGAGCGCAGAAAACGGTCGAACGCGTCGGAGATTTCCGCTGACACCGGCATTTCCGTCAAGGCGTCTTCATTCAGCCGCCAGGCGTGAATCTTGTAAGCCTTGGCGATCTCGACGAAGTCCGGATTGTCGCTGAGATCGGTCTCGGCATAGTTGCGGTCGTAGAAAAGCTGCTGCCACTGGCGCACCATGCCCAGATATTTGTTGTCGACGATCACCATCTTGATCGGCAGGCCGAGACGGTGAACGGTAGCGAGTTCCTGAATGTTCATCTGGAAGCCGCCATCGCCGGAGACGCAGAGCACGGTGGTCCCGGGCTTGGCGAGTTGAACACCCACGGCGGCAGGCAGAGCGAAACCCATGGCTCCAAGTCCGCCGGAGGTGATGAAACCGCGCGGCGAAGATGAGCGATAGCGCTGAGCGGACCACATCTGGTGCTGGCCGACGTCGGCAATGATCACGTTGTCGGCAGGCAGGCGGCTGAAGAGTTCGTCGAGAAAACGCTTGGTCGGCTGTGCCAGGCCGCGAGGATCGGGTTCGGCGCGCTCCGGGCCGCAGGCGATCGCGCGCCACGCGCTCCAGTCGGGCAGGTGGGCGCCGTTGACTTCCGCGTGGAATGACGGGATCGTGTCGGCGAGATTGCCGATCACAGGCACTTCGCAGGGACGCACGCGGTCAAGCTGCGCGGGATCGATTTCGAAGTGGACGATGCGGGCCTCGGGCGCGAAGCGGGTCGGATCGCCGGTAACCCGATCGTCGAGGCGCGCGCCGAAGACCATGAGCAGGTCGGTTTCGTGTAGAGCCATGTTGGCGGCACGGGTGCCGTGCATGCCGACCATGCCGAGGTAGTACGGCGCGTCCTGCCGGACCGCACCCAGGCCGTGGACCGTGGCGAAGGTAGGAACCTCCAACCGGTCAAGCAAGGCGCGGAGTTCGTCGATGGCGCCGGAAAGTTTGGCTCCCGCACCCACGAGCGCGACGGGCCGCCTGGCTTGGTGCAAGAGTGCGACGGCGGTGTCGGTGAATGCTCCCTCAGCGTTGGCTTCAGCGGCTCTGGGATGCGGGTAGAATTTTGCGGGGCCGCGGAATTCCATCTTCGCCTTCAGCAGGTCCACGGGAAGATCGAGCATCACGGGGCCAGGACGCCCGCTACGCGCCCAATAGAAAGCCTCGGCAATCACGTCAGGAATTTCCTCGATTGTACGGACCAGGCGGCTCCACTTGGTGAGAGAGAGCGTCATGCCGAAAACGTCGGTTTCCTGGAAAGCGTCGGTGCCGATCAGGCTGCTGCGCACCTGGCCGGTGATGCAGACGAGAGGAACCGAGTCCATCTTGGCGTCAGCGATGCCGGTGACCAGGTTGGTTGCGCCGGGGCCGCTGGTGGCAATAGCGACGCCGACCTTCCCGGTGACACGGGCATAACCTTCGGCGGCGAACACCGCACCCTGTTCGTGCCGGGTGAGGATGTGGCGAACCCCGCTGCCATCGAGAGCGTCATACAACGGCATGATGGCGCCGCCGGGATAGCCAAACACCAGGTCGGTGCCCTCAGCGCGCACACAGCGCAAAACGATTTCGGCTCCCTTAAGCATTAAGCATTGACCGCCTGGGGAGCAGGTGCTTCCGCCGGTTCGCTCGTCTTTTTCTTTTGCGCCGGCAGCCACGACATCATGGCGCGCAGGCGCTTGCCGACTTCCTCGATCGGGTGCTGCTTTTCTGCCTCGCGCAGGGCGGCGAAATTGCGTCCACCGTTCTTGTTTTCCGCGATCCATTCCTTAGCGAAGGTTCCGTCCTGAATACGGGCCAGAATGTCTTTCATGGCGGCGCGCGTCTCGTCGCCCACAACTTTGTTGCCACGGGTAAGGTCACCGTACTCGGCGGTGTTGGAGATCGAGTAACGCATGCGGGCGAGGCCGCCTTCGTAGATCAGGTCGACGATCAGTTTCATCTCGTGAAGGCACTCGAAATAGGCGACTTCAGGCTGGTAGCCGGCTTCGACCAGGGTTTCGAATCCTTTCTTGATGAGCGAGGTCAAACCGCCACAGAGGACGGCCTGTTCACCGAAGAGATCGCTCTCGGTTTCTTCCTTGAAGGTGGTTTCGAGCACGCCGGCACGGGTCGAACCGATGCCGTAGGCGTAGCAGAGCGCGAACTCGTGGGCACGGCCGGAGGCATCCTGATGAATGGCGAGCAGGGAAGGCACACCACCACCTTGTGCGTAGACACGGCGGAGAAGGTGGCCAGGACTCTTGGGGGCGATCATCACGACGTCGACATCGTTGGGCGGGGTGATGGTCTTGAAGTGGATGCTGAAGCCGTGGGAGACACCGAGGATCTTGCCGGCGGTGAGATGCGGGCGGATCGAACTTTCGTAAACGTCGGCCTGGGTTTCGTCGGGGGTGAGGATCTGGATCCAGTCGGCACGTTTGGACGCTTCGGCCGGCGTAAACACGGCGAAGTCGTCAGCCTTGGCCTGCTGCGCGCTGGGACGGTCGGGGTCGAGACCGATGATGACCGTGTACCCGGTGTCGCGCAGGTTCTGGGCCTGGGCGTGACCCTGGCTACCGTAGCCCAGGACGGCGATGGTCTTGTTCTTCAGTGCTGCGGGATTGGCGTCGTGCTCATAGAAAACTGTGGCCACAGAATCCTCCTCGAAAATGAGTGCTGGGAACTGGTTTTGCCGCTAATAAAAAACGGCCAGACCGGGAAGTTTTGGCTAAAACCGACCGGTCGGTCGGTGCAATAAGGCTAGCCGCACGCCCCTCCGGTGTCAAGTGCATATTTTCAGGGGCAACCCCTGCAGTTACCTCGTGATTTTGCGCATTTGCCATGGTTGGTTCGACCTCGAAATCTCCGTTTTCCTGACGGGTTTGCCATTTCGCTCCCGACATCGGTGGAGCTACACGCCAGATCCTTCGCTTCGCCTGAAGAACGGCCACGCTCAGGATGACGTCGAGAAATGGACAGTCGGAACTCATAGGCCCTAGCTTTTCCCCAAAAATACAAAACCCACCTGCCAGATTGTCTGGCGGTGGGTTTAGAGAAGCCGTTTGATCTTGCTCTTAGCTCATCCTTGCCCCCAGCCAGAAATGGCGAGTCGCACTCGTACACCGACGGTAAGGACCGTAAGGAGGCTAATTCGCAGGCTGTTCTGGCTGTTCATGAGCTTGATACCGCTTTTCGCAAGCGGAGTGTCAGTGAAAGTATCAGCCTTTGAGCGGAGTGTCAACGGAGTTTTGTGTCGCTCGGAACCGCCGTAACGGGAGGGGGACCGTCTGGTATTCCACCGGGCAAGTAGTTACCATGTCGAGCGATGACCCGCGAAGCCGTCACCGATTCCCGCCAGGAAATCCTGCGCACGGCCGCACGTCTGTTTCAGCAGCAGGGCTATGACGCGACGTCCATGAACGACGTTGCGGCGACCTTGAAGCTGAGCAAGGGCGGCCTGTACCACCACTTCCAGAGCAAGGACGAGATTCTGTTCTACATCATGAACCACGCCATGGACATCACCGAGGAGCGGGTGATCAATCCGGCGCGCAGCGTGATGGACCCGGAGGAGCGCCTGCGGACGCTGATCCGCCTGCACATCGATGTGGTGATCAGCGCCCGAGACCGCGAAGTCACGGTCATGTTGCACGAGAATCATCCGTTACCGCCGTCGCTGCGGAAGCGAATCAACGCCCGCAAGAAGGACTACATTCATTTCGTGGAGGGCGTGATCACGGACATCCAGCGGATTCGACAGTCCAAAGGGGCGGTGAGTCCCCGCGCGGCCGCGTTTGCGCTGCTGGGGATGATCAACTGGATTTACCAGTGGTACAAGGCGGACGGCTCCTTGCATGGCGAGGATCTGGTGCGCCAGTACACCGCGATCTTCTTTGCGGGAGCATTCCAGTGAAGCACTTTTTCGAGGTGGAAGACATCCAGCGCCAGCAGGTGGGGAGCCTGAAGCTCTACCTGGAATTCCTGCGGGTCGCGGCGTTGAGCGCCGGACTCTATGTGCTACCTGCGGGATCCATTGATCCCCAAAAGCCGCACAAAGAGGATGAGCTGTATTACGTGATTCGCGGGAAAGCGAGAATGCGGGTGGGCACGGAAGATCGCGCGGTGAGTGAAGGAAGCGTCATCTTTGTGGAAGCCAGCCAGGAACACCGTTTCTACGACATCGTGGAGGAACTGGCCGTGCTCGTCTTTTTCGCGCCGGCGGAGTCGTAAAGACCTCATGCGGGTTCGTGGCGGAATCCAACGGGAGCCTTCATGATGATCCTCTGACTCAGGAACCTGCCGATCGTGATAGGAATTCCCTGAACCGGCGTGGAGTGGTCGGGGTGACGCGGGGTCCTGCGACTCCACTCGGCATTTCGCGAGCGAAATACCTCGCTGCGCTCAGGATGACAGACTTGAGGACTGTTCCTTCAAGGGGGGAACCTAGTTCCTACCCTTATCTATTGAGTAATCAGGCTTTTGTTGGCAGTATCAAACGTGATATAACCGCCCCTAAGCGGGCGAGTACGCTTCGCAAGGAGATGCTGCATGGCGCTGGCTTTTTCAGCTGAGGGCCAGGATGGAGGAGCTATTGTGTCCGATGCACGGACGGGTAAAAGATTTCCGCTGGAACTGCCGATAAAGATACATAAGGAAGATTCCGCAGGCGAAGCCAGCGGAGTCACTGGCAACCTCAGCGCCGCCGGGGTCTACATTCGCGCCGATGCGGCCCTCGACATAGGGTCGCCGGTCGAATTCCAGATAACCCTCCCCCCCGACGTCACCGGCGGCAAGGAAAACGTCGTCATTCAATGTCACGGGCGCGTAGTCCGGACGGATGAACCCCATACCGGGGACGCCAAAGATACTCGCGGCGTGGCTTGCGTGATCGATTCGTACGAGTTTGTGCGCAACACTTAGCAATTGGAAGGCGGAGCGGAACAAAAATGCTCAAGCTGATTCTGGCCGATAATCAGGCAATCTTCCGCGCAGGGATCGCCAAAGTGCTGGCGGTTGAAGACGAAATGCGCATCGTGGCACAGGCACAAACTGCCGAGCAGATGTTTATGGCGCTGGACAAGTTTCGTGCCGCGGTGCTGGTCGTCGCCGGTGGGTTCCACTCTGATTTCAATGCCATCGTGCAGTCGGCGGCACGCAACAAGACCCGCGTGGTCATCCTGGCCGACACCGGCGAGAGCGCGCAGCGCTACATGGCGAACGGCTCGAATGGCGTGGTCTACCGGAACGTAACCAGCGCAGCTCTGGTCGACTGTGTCCGCAAGGTTGCGCGCGGTGAAAACTGGGTGCAGGACATCGCGGTTCCGAGCGAGTTGACCGAAAACGATATGGTCGGACTGCGGGTGCGCGATCGCTTGACGGCGAAAGAGCTGCGCATCGTCGCCCTGATCGTGCAGGGCTACAAGAACAAGGAAATCGCATCGCAGTTGGGCACCACGGAGCAGGTGATCAAGAACTACCTGCGCAATGTGTACGACAAGATTGGTGTTTCCGACCGCCTGGAGCTGGCGCTGTTCACTATTCATCACCGGATTTTGAACGAAGCCGCGGCCGCGACCGCCGCGACTACGGGCCAGCCGCAACCGGGGCCGGGAGCAGGAGTTCCGTCGTAACGCGTCATCGTTCTGAAATTAGTAAAGCCGCCTCGGTGGGCGGCTTTTTTGTTGCGTGTGAGTTTGAGCGGCTTTGTTCGGGACAACCGAAACCTAATTGCTCTTAGTCATCCCGAACGGAGCCGTTTTTCAGGCGTAGTGAGGGACCTGGCGTGGATCGCATTCGTGGTCGGAAGGCTTGTAGACGTCGTACCACTTCTTTGCTAAGTCCTGCCAGTGCGGATTCTTCTCTTCAATGAGGTGTATCTTTTTGCTTCGCCGCCAGCCCTTGATCTCTTTCTCGCGAGCGATGGCTTCCGATGGATACGGGTAACTTTCAAAGTAGACCAGGCGCGTAACGTTATATGTCGCTGTAAATCCGGAAAGCAATTTGGTTTTGTGTTGGAAAACGCGCTTTAGAAGGTCACCGGTAACGCCGGTGTACAGCACATGCCGTCGTGTGCCATTGGACATGATGTACACGCAGTAATGGTGACGCTCCATAGGTGGTGATTCGCGCCAGATCCCTCGCTCCGCGATGAAAAGCGCTGCGCTCGGGATGACTGATTTTGAGGAAATAGCTAAACGTAAGGATGCAATGGCGATTTCGGTATGTCTGTGATCGCTGGCACTAGGACATGTTCAGCGACTGTTGCGGGATGGTCCCGTGGTACCTAAGGCTGCACGTCGGACTGGTCCGCGCCAGATCCCCGTTCGACTTCACTCGCGTAGGCTCGTTTCGCTCAGGGCAGGCTCTCGCTCCGCGATGAAAAAGCGCTGCGCTCGGGATGACCGAGTATCACAATCAAGCTACAACTTTTCTGCCACCGACTTCCCCTGTGTGAACAGGTAGAGGTAGTCTGGCCCGCCGGATTTTGAATCCGTGCCCGACATGTTGAAACCGCCGAACGGCTGCGCACCGACAATCGCGCCGGTGCACTTGCGGTTGATGTAGAGGTTGCCGACGTGGAAGTCGCGCATGGCACGGTCGATTTTGTCGCGTGACTTGGTATAGACGGCGCCGGTCAATCCAAACTCGGTGTCGTTGGCGATCTCGAGCGCGTGGTCGTAGTTCTTGGCCTTGATCACGGCCAGCACCGGGCCAAAGACTTCTTCCTGCTCGAGGCGCGACTTGGGAGGAATGTCGGCGATCACGGTAGGCTGTACGAAGTATCCCTCGCCGGCGTTTGTGGCGCGATCTCCACCCGTGATGAGCCTGCCGTCGCGCTTCCCGATCTCGATGTATTCGAGAATCGTCTTCAGCGACCCTTCGTTGATGACGGCGCCCATGTTCTTGTTTTCTGCGGGATCGCCGATGGTGATCTTCTCCACGCGAGCCTTCAGCATTTCGAGGAACTTGTCGTAGATGCGCTCGTCGATAATGGCGCGCGAGCAGGCCGAGCACTTCTGGCCCTGGAAGCCGAACGCTGCCGAGGCTACACCCTCGACGGCCGAGTCGATGTCGGCGTCGGCGTCGACGATGATGGCGTCCTTGCCACCCATCTCGAGAATCGTGCGCTTGATCCAGATCTGGCCCGGGGCCTGAGTAGCTGCGCTCTTGTTGATGTCGAGTCCAACCTCGCGCGAACCGGTGAAGGCAATGTAGCGAGTCTTGGGATGTGCAACGACTGCGTTGCCAAAGGTCGCACCCGCGCCGGGACAGAAATTCACCACGCCTTCGGGCATTCCCGCCTCTTCCAGCAGTTCAATGAACTTGGCGGCAATGGTCGGGGAATCGCTTGAAGGCTTAAGGATGACGGTATTGCCGCTGACGATCGATGCCAGCGTCATGCCCGCCATGATCGCGGCCGGGAAGTTCCACGGCGGAATCACAGCGCCCACACCCAGAGGAATATAGAAGAGATGGTCGTGCTCTCCTGGGAGCTGAACTGGAGTTTCTGCCCGCGCGAGACGTAACGCCTCGTGACCGTAGAATTCGCAGAAATCGATAGTCTCGGAGATGTCGCCATCGGCCTCAGCCCAGTTCTTGCTGACCTCGAAAACCAGCCACGCCATGAATTCGAATTTGCGCTCGCGCAACAGGTCGCCGACCCGGAACAGCAGCGAGGCGCGGTCTTCCACGGTGGTGCGGCTCCAGTTTTCGAACGCCTTCAACGCGGCGTTCATCGCTGGTTCGACGTGCTCTTTCCCGGCCTTCTGGTGCAAGCCAACGACTTGTGACGGCTTTGCGGGATTGAGCGACTTGATCTTGTCGTTGGTCTTGAAGCGCTTGCCGCCGATGATGAGGTCGTACTCGCGCCCCAGCTGGCCGCGCACTTTCTCGATGGCCGCGCGCATCTTGCGTGCATTGTCTTCTCTGCTGAAATCGACCATGGGCTCATTCACAAATGGGCCGTCATGCAAACGAGCGTGGTTACGAATGGGGGCTTCAACAGTTGCCATGATTGCACCTCTTAGGAATTTTCGGGATTGGCCAGGACAGCCACAGAAGCTCTATTCTAGCACCGGGTAGAGACCGAAAAGCGCCGCCAGCAAAGGACGGGTGGTCGTCCAACCAGTCACGGGCCAACTCTCCGACTAAGAAGTCTGCGCCGTGATCTGCTCCATAGGTTCCAGCCTTGCCGTGAAATGCCTTAGGAAGGGTGCTTCGTAGGAGAGCTTGAATCCCTTGATCTGATCGCGCTTCCGCCATACTTCCAGAATGATTTCCACGACGTAGTCGATGTGGCTCTGCGTGTAAACCCGGCGTGGGATGGCCAATCTCACGAGGTCCATTTTGGCGGCCGTGCCGAACATCAGCGAGCCGATCTCAACGGAACGAATTCCGCCTTCCAGGTAAAGTTCAGCTGCCAACGCGACTCCGGGGAACTGGTCCAGAGGAATGTGCGGCAGGAATGCGCGGGCGTCGAGATAGATGGCGTGACCACCCGGCGGCTGAACAATGGGCACGCCCTGTTCAGAGATATGGTTACCGAGGTAGGCGGTCGACGCGATGCGGTACCGCAGGTAGTCTTCTTCGAGGGATTCCTGCACGCCGACGGCGATCGCTTCCAGATCCCGCCCGGCCAGCCCGCCATAAGTTGGGTAGCCCTCGGTAAGGATCAGCAAGTTTTTTTCCTGCTGCGCGAGCACCTCATCGTTGGTGCACAGGAAGCCGCCGATGTTGGCCATGCCGTCTTTCTTGGCTGACATGGTGCAACCGTCGCCGTAGGTAAACATTTCGCGGGCGATCTCGATGGGGCTCTTCGCCGCGTATCCCGGCTCCCGCAGCTTGATGAAATAGGCATTTTCGGCAAAGCGGCAGGCATCGAAGTAGAGCGGAATCTGGTAACGGCGGCAGACCTCGCTTACCCGGCGGACATTCTCCATGGAGACCGGCTGGCCGCCGCCGGAATTGTTGGTGACGGTGATCATCACGAGCGGAATTCTCTTCCGGCCCACGTTCTGAATGAGAGTCTCCAGTTCGTCTACGTCCATGTTTCCCTTGAAGGGGTGGCGCAGGTCGGGGTGGCGGCTTTCTGGAATCGGCAGGTCCACGGCTTCGGCGCCCACGAACTCGATGTTGGCGCGCGTGGTGTCGAAGTGGGTGTTGTTCGGGACGATGTCGCCTTTTTTGCACATGACGCTGAACAGAATGCGCTCGGCGGCGCGGCCCTGGTGCGTGGGGATCACATGGCGATAGCCGAAGATGCTCTGAATGGATTGGCGGAAGTGTTCGAAGCTCCGGCTGCCGGCATAACTCTCGTCACCCTCCATCAGAGCTGCCCACTGGTGCGTGGACATGGCGCCCGTGCCGGAGTCGGTGAGCAGGTCGATCAAAACGTATTCAGCCGGCAACAAAAAGAGGTTGTAATGCGCGGCCCTCAGCAGTTCTTCGCGCTCGGCACGGGTGGTCCAGCGGATCGGTTCCACGCTCTTGATGCGAAATGGCTCGATGATGGTTTTGACCGGCATGGCGAGATTCTCCCGCCTTCCAGCAGACACCCCGGGGTGAACAATGGTCAGTGAGGGGGATCACGCAGGGTTGTGAAGGATGCCACTGAAGGAACGTCTGCCCCTTCAATGACAGGCTGGATGGAACTGCCATCGGCGATTTCTCCAGGGCGTGTCGCCGCGCCCCCAGTCCTGCCCGCACGGTGTAAAATCCAGAGGCTGTTGTTTTGGGGATGGGCCGAATTCGTGGCAAACCGTGAACGGCTCGACTGCATCTTTAAGCCTGAATCTGTACCGCCTGTCCCGTCATCTTTAAGCCTGTGGAGGAAAATCATGGCGCATGAACTACCCCCTTTGCCGTATGACTACACGGCGCTCGAGCCTTTCATTGACGAAAAGACGATGCATCTGCATCACGACATGCATCACGCAGCCTACGTCAAGAACCTGAATGCGGCGCTCGAAAAGTATCCCAACCTGCAATCGAAGAGCGCGGAAGATTTGATCCGCGATCTGAACTCAATTCCCGAAGACATCCGCGGAGCAGTGCGCAACAACGGCGGCGGTCACGTGAATCACACCATGTTCTGGAAGATTATGAAGCCCAAGGGTGGCGGCGACCCCAGTGGGAAGATTGCCGACGTCATCACGAAGACCTTCGGTAGTTTCAAGGATTTTCAAACCAAGTTCAACGATGCCGGCACCAAGCAGTTCGGCAGCGGATGGGTCTGGCTTGCGGGAAAGCCCAGCGGAGAAGTGCAGGTGATCAGCACGCCCAACCAGGATAGCCCCATATCACAAGGTCTCTATCCCATCTTCGGCAACGATGTCTGGGAGCACGCCTACTATCTCAAATACAACAACCGCCGGCCCGAGTATCTGCAGGCATGGTGGAATGTGGTGAACTGGGATGAGGTGAACAAGCGGTTTGAAGCGTTCAAGTCGGCCCACGAACCCGCCATGGCTCGCTGATCGCAGTTTGGGAGTATTGTGTGAAGGCCTCAGCATTTCAAGATGCTGGGGCTTTTTTCTGATTGGGAGGGGAGCTTTCTCGGGAGGAGAAGGAATTGACCGAGTCGACCTAAAACTTTGACTCCCGAAGATCGAGTCGGCTTTGGCGGAGATTTGTGGCTTCTTGGGCGTCCATACCGGGCTTCAGATCGCTGGCTTCCAGGAAGTAGCGCCAGCCGGCGTGGCGGTCTTCTGAACTCTGGCTTTTTTCAAAGTGGTCGACCAATTTCTCAGCTGCACCGCGGCCTTTGACTACCGCGACCACTCCGCCCGATGCATAGGTCCGCTGGTTATAACGGATAACCGCAAAGGAAGCTTTCGCTTCGTCCTGCATCGCTTGCCTCCACTGGACTGGAACCGCCACACATTGATTATAGCCCGGCCCGTCAAACTACGCTCTGCGCGCGATGGAAGTGGGGGCCTCGGCGATAGCTTCTTGCATCTCTCAGTCAGGTGTACTCTGCCCGAATTCTCAAGCATCAAAGCAGCCTTCTTACCGTGTTCCCGGTAGAGACGGAACAGATATCTCTGGCTACTCTGACACCTGCTTTAGCAGCTTCGCTTTTTTGAGCACGAATCTGGATGCGAAGTTGGGTGCTTTGACACGAACGATTGGGAGGGACGAATGCTCTGGACGGTTTTTGTCATCCTGCTGATTCTGTGGTTGCTGGGGTTTGTTAGCTCGTACACTTTTGGCGGCTTCATTCACATCTTGCTGATCGCCGCCCTGGTGATTCTTGTCATTAATCTGTTGAGCGGACGGCGGACGGTAGTCTAGGGAAGTGGGAGCGTGGCAGCGGTCGACTGTTGGCGTTCGTCGTGAGGCGGTGGTTGTTGTCTTTTCCCGGGGTTGGCTACGCGACCGTTTTCTGGTGCTTGCGCAGGACCTCGTAGGTGGCGTCCTCGATTTTTGACAGAACTCCTTCCGGCCGAGGTTGCGAACGGCGGTCTTGAGGAATAGTTTCTGTTTGATTCAACCGAGGCTTGCGATACGTGGTCAAATCCTGCGGATTTTGCATTTCCCCTCGCGCTTTAAAAGAGCGCCATTATGCCGCCGAGTCGCAGGGCAGGTAATTGATTAGCTAGATACCCTCCGACGTGGTTCATCAGAGTCTAATCTTGCTCAGGCGGTCGTTTTTCTCTCCGCGAGATAGCGGCGAAGAGCGTCCTGCCAGGCGGGCGTCTCAACGCCGTATTCATGCAGACTGCGTGGCGAAAGGACGGAATTTGCAGGCCGGCGCGCGGGCCGGGCAATTTTGTCACTGGAGGTGGGCAGCACTCTCGTTGGTAGGCCAGCGGCGAGCACGATTTCCTGGGCGAACTCAAACCACGAGCAGGCGCCTGAATTAGTCACGTGAACGATCCCCTTGGCGTTCAGGTGACACAACTGAATGATCGCCTCGGCGAGATCGGGCGTGTAGGTGGGGCAGCCCCGCTGGTCGTTGACCACTTCGATCTGCGGCCGTGTCGAGGCGACTTTGAGGATGGTGTCAGGGAAACATTTTCCACCGATACCAAACAGCCAGGAGGTTCTGACGATGCATGCGTTGGGAAGAATTTCGAAGATGCCGACCTCCGCCTCCGCTTTGGAGCGGCCGTAAACGTTGATGGGATTGCGGGGATCGGCAGTTTCGTATGCAGAAGATTTCGTTCCGTCAAAGACGTAGTCGGTGCTCACGAAAAGCAGCCTGGCGGCGGCGCGGCGGGCGGCTTGCGCCACATTCATGGCTCCGCGGAAATTCACCGCGAGCGCGAGGTCGGGGTTGGTTTCACAGCCGTCAACATCGGTATAGGCTGCAGCCAGGATGACCCATTCCGGGCGGGAACGATCAAGCAACGCGTGGATTTGGCTGATGTCGCGAATGTCGGCGTCTGGCGTGGAGAATCCGCAGACCTCGGCGCCGCTCCAGCGCTCCTTGAGTGGGCGGCCCAGCAAACCGGAGGCGCCAAGAATTGTGATCCGCATTGGGGGAAGTTCCGGTCAGTCGAATTTCTCGGCGGCGCGGAAGGCAGAGCCTTTCTTGTCTTTCGCCGACACGATTGGTTCATCCTGCAGTTGCCAGTCGATCTTCAATTCAGGATCGCTCCAGAGAAGTGTCCGCTCGTGTTCGGGATGGTAATAATCGGTGGTCTTATAAAGGACGTGGGCGCTCTCAGAAACCACGCGAAATCCGTGAGCGAAGCCAACCGGAATCCACAGGGTGCGCTTGTTGTCACCGGAGAGCGGCACGGCCTCCCACTTCCCGAAAGTTGCGGACGATCGGCGAAGATCGACAGCCACATCCAGAATTTCGCCGACCGCAACCCGAACTAACTTGCCTTGGGCATGGCTCACTTGGTAGTGCAAGCCGCGAATAACATTTCGACTCGAAAAAGAGTGGTTGTCCTGAACGAAGCGTTCCTGAATTCCCAACTCCGCCATAACCTTCTCGTTGTAGCTCTCCAGGAAAAAACCGCGTTCGTCTCCGAAGACCCGGGGTTCGAGAATGCAAACGCCAGCGAGCGAGGTTTCTATCTTCTTCATGTCCGCGCCAACCCCCCGTGCTGAGGCGCCATCAGAACACTCTTTCCCGGAGGAGCGTCAACAGATATTCGCCATAACCATTCTTCATAGAGCGGCCGATGGTCTCCAATTGGTGCGCAGTGATGTATCCCGAACGGAAGGCGATCTCCTCGGGACAAGCAACCTTGAGCCCCTGCCGCTTCTCGATGGTCTGGATGAAGAGCGAAGCTTCCATCAGAGCCTCGTGCGTTCCGGTATCGAGCCAGGCCATGCCGCGACCCATGACCACCACGTCGAGGTCGCCACGACTGAGATATGCCTTGTTGACGTCGGTAATTTCGAGCTCTCCGCGAGCAGAGGGGCGGAGCGACTCAGCAATTTTCACCACGCGGTTATCGTAGAAATAAAGGCCAGTAACCGCATAACGAGACTTCGGCTTTTTGGGCTTTTCTTCCAGGCTAAGTGCTTTGCCGGAATGGTCGAACTCGACCACGCCATATCGTTGCGGATCATGGACGGGGTAGGCAAAGACCCGCGCTCCGCGAGGATTCTTGGTGGCAGCTTTGAGATCCTTGACCAGGTCGTGACCGTAGAAGATGTTGTCACCCAGTACGAGCGCGCAACAGTCCGATCCGATGAAATCCTTGCCGATCAGAAATGCCTGGGCGATGCCGCCGGGATGCGGCTGGCCCGCGTACGCCAACCGAATTCCGTAGCGTGAGCCGTCCCCGAGCAGTTGCTGGAACTTGGGAAGGTCGTGCGGAGTGGAGATCACCAGGATGTCGCGGATCCCGGCCAGCATAAGTGTGCTGAGCGGGTAATACACCATGGGCTTGTCGTACACCGGAAGCAAGCTCTTGCAGGTGGCGTGGGTGACCGGATACAGCCGCGTCCCGGAACCGCCCGCGAGGATGATGCCTTTGTAATTCTGGCGCCCGGCAGTGGATCGTTTTGGCATCAGGCGTCCGCTCCGGATTGGGTTCGGCGATTACGAAGGCTAAGTCGCATAGTGAGTCTCAATCCATTGCCGGTACGCACCGCTTGTGACCTCATTGATCCAGGCTTCGTTGTCGAGGTACCAGCGGACCGTCTTCCGGATGCCGCTCTCAAAACTTTCACGGGGTTTCCAGCTCAGTTCACTCTCGATCTTTCGCGCGTCGATCGCGTACCGACGATCGTGCCCAGGACGGTCCTTCACAAATGTGATCAGCTGCCGGTGCGGCACCACGGGATCGTCGGGCCGGAGTTCATCGAGAATCGAACAGATCGTTTCTATCACTTCCAGATTGTATTTTTCGTTCCACCCACCAATGTTGTACGTGGCACCGACTTGTCCCCGAGCTAAGACCGTTCGGACCGCCTCGCAATGATCTTCCACATAGAGCCAGTCGCGCACATTTTTTCCGTCGCCGTAAACGGGCAGGGACTTGCCGTGGCACGCGTTCAGGATTATCAGCGGAAGGAGTTTTTCCGGGAACTGATAGGGTCCGTAATTGTTGGAGCAGTTAGTGGTGAGCGTGGGCAATCCGTAGGTGTGGTGGTACGCGCGCACCAGGTGATCAGCCGCAGCTTTCGAGGCTGAATAGGGACTGTTTGGGGCGTAAGCAGTCTGCTCGCTGAAAGCGGGGTCGTCAGGCGCAAGCGATCCGTAGACTTCGTCGGTGGAGATGTGCAAGAAGCGAAAACGCTCGGCCTCGCGACCGGAGAGGCTCGACCAGTAGGCCCTGGCTTCTTCCAGCAGACTGAAAGTTCCGTTGACGTTGGTGCGAATGAAATCGTCTGGCCCGCGAATCGAGCGGTCCACGTGGCTTTCCGCGGCAAAGTGGACCACGGCTTGCGGTTGATGGCGCCGAAAGAGGCTACTCATCAGTTCCCGGTCGAGAATGTCGCCGCGCACAAACTGGTATCGAGGATCGGAGGAGACGCTCTCCAGATTGCGGAGATTTCCCGCATAGGTCAGCTTGTCAAGATTGATGACCGGGGACTTTTCGGTCGCCATCCATTGCAGAATGAAGTTGGAGCCGATGAAGCCTGCTCCTCCGGTGACGAGAATGGGCTGATCCATGGGCAGGGAGCATTCTAGCGGATGACTGGGTGCGCGGACCGCGCAGGCCGCGCGCCGGTCCGGCTCGAACATTATTGTAATCGAAAAAAGGAAAACAGGGTTCTGACTGGGCGGGCCGGTGGACGGTCCTAGCGCGGAGAGGATGCCCCGAATGGGGCTGGGAGGAGGAGCGGAGCCGGCCTTAGCGGCCCTGGAGCGCACTGGAAACTGTGGAGAGTGAAAAGGAACGGATGTCCGCGACCTTAGAGTTCAGATCCTGGCGCATTTTGGCTTGCCAGTCTGAGAAGCCGAAGTCTCTCCTCCCACAGGAAAACTCGGTTCGACCTTGTGCGTAATAGAAATTACGATCTGCCACGATCACTGCCTGATTGTCAGTCAGTTCGAGCATCCGGCCACGTTCGGCCACGAATCGATTGCCTTCAATGTGCACTGCAACCGGCAGGGTGCCGCCTTCCACCCGCACCGCGGGACCACCGGAACCCTGGTTGTAAATGGTGTTCGAGAGGACCTCCAGATGGGATGCATTCTCGACCGTAATCGCGCCGGTCTTCTGACGGCTGCCATTGCCGATCAGGAGATTGTGGGAGAGTTCGTTGTTTCCGACGGATCCTCTGTCATGGGTGAAAATGCCCGCCCCGTACGCCTCTTCGATCAGATTGGCGCGCACGGCACAGGCGCGGGTGAAGAGCAGAACAATGCCTGCGGTAAGCGCCCCGACCTGGCCTCCGCGACGGCAGCGGTTTCTTTCCACGGTAACGTTGTAGGTGAGCTGATCGGAATCCACGCCGTGGACCACGATGTTGTATTCGCCGTCGTTGTCGGCATAGTTGTAGCTGATCAGGATATCGCTGCTGTCTTTCACATCGACTGTGTTCTCGCCGTTCCCCCCGCCCGAATTACCGGCAATGACGCCATGAGATGAATGCCAGATGGTGATGGCGTCTTCGCCAGCAGGTTCAAAAGTGTTGTTGAGAATGTGGAAGTCCGAAACCCCTTGCACAAAGTAGACGCCCCAGTGCTCAAGACCGGTGGGATAGGGAACGAAGGTATTGTTCTGAATGGTGATTGCGGAAAGATTACCGGCATTCACGCTCGCATAGACTCCGGCGGACATAGTGCCGCGCGGTGCACTCGGTTCCGTGCCTACAGCGCTGTTTTGCAGGGTGATGTCGCTTACCGTCGAAGACCAGGCATAGAGGCGAAGTCCCTCGCGCGCGTGGCGCAGATCGAGATTGTCGTAAACGATGTGGCTTCGCTCACCATTGTCGATGTTGAGGTCCCTGTGTTGCACTTCGATCTCACGCACATCGGAGGTGGCCTCCATGTAGATCCGCTGGGCAGTGGAATCAAACCACCATTTCGACGGTGAATTCACTTTGTCCAAGTTGGCTACCCGGACCAGGCGGATGTCATGGTTCCACAGCGAGGCTGGGGCTTCGCCCGGGAGGGGAAAGTACTGAAAACGGCCGACATTGATCCACTTCGTGGAAGGGACCGGATCACTGCCGCTGATCACTGGCCGTGATCCCAATCCGAACGCACCGAACTGGATTGGTGTGCGTTCAATTCCCGTGGAATGCGGTTGTAGCGTTTCCCGCCAAGTCTCGCCGCGCCTCAATAACACTGAGTCCCCGGGTCGGAGTTGAGCATGATTCACGCGGTCGAGAGTTCTCCAAGCGAATCGCGGAGAGACGCCAGAGTTGGAATCCCTGCCGGAACGGGAACTCACGTAGTAGGTTGTTGCCTCTGCCAGAGGGCAGAGAGCGAGCGATGCGAAGAGTATGGTCAGAAGTGTTTTCATAGCCGATGCCAATTTGTGGATTATGGAGCGACTCGGTCGCGCTCGTTTGTGGGGATTGCCTTCACGCTGGATTCGAAATGCTCCGCAACCGCTGGGGCGGCCGACTCTCCCAGCAAGGACAGGTAGACTCTTTCGATTTCAGCTGTGATCTGTGACCACTGGTAGTGCGTGCGAATCTTCTCTCGCGCACTTCGCCCTGCTTCTTCCCGTACTCGCGAATCGGCAAGCAACAGGCGGATCATTCGCTCGAGATCCGTAACGTCGCCGCATTTGAAGGTGAATCCTGCTCCCTCGACGAGTTCACAGTTCTCGGGAATATCGCTGGTCAAGACGCAGAGCCCGGCGCCCATCGCGTCCAGCAAAGCGAGCGACAGACCTTCGAGGTCTGAGGGCAGCACGAACAGCACCGCGTTGGTGAGCAGTTCATCGAGCGCGTCTCCCGACAGCCAGTCAAGGAGCACGATTCGGCCACAGGCGTGGGTACGGAGTTCCTGCGCGTACTGAGTGGTGTGGCTGGAACCGCCCGCCAGAACCAGCTTTACGTCGGTGTCGATCTGCTCGTAAGCCTGGATGAGGAGATGGCAATTCTTCTCCGGCGAGAAGCGGCCGAGAAACAAAATGTAGTGCGCGGGGTCGAGTTTCCACTGCGGAAGATGGTGAAGGGGCCGTTTCTCGCGTACGGTACCGCCGTTCGGGACATAGAAGGTGGGCGCGTGGTATTGGCGGTCGAAATATTCCTGGAGTGTCCGCGAAACGACCATGGTGGCGTTGGGAAAACGAATCGCTGCCTGCTCGCCGAGGCGCAAGACGCCGGAGGCAAAATGCCCCCACTTTTTCCGTTGCCAGTCGAGTCCTTGCACGGTGACGACGGTTTTCTTGTGAAGCAATCTGGGGAGGAAGGAAAACAACGCTGGTCCCAAGGTGTGGTAGTGGACGATGTCGCAAGGGCTGAAGATGACGTGAAATGGTGCTGAGCAGCGTGTGCAGGGCCGTTTCCAGGTGCTTGGAAGGGATCGTCGGCAACCGGACGATTCGCATTCCGTTGTGTGTGGTTCCTGCGGGAGTGAAGTGGTTCCGGCAATAGACCGTGACCTCGTGTCCCAGTTGCGCGAGCCTTCGGCCAGCTTCCTCGTAATAGGTTTCAATTCCGCTGTACTTGGAGATGACGCCCCGGCCTCCGATAAAGGCGACTCGGACCCGAGGTTTGGGAGAGGCCGTGTTGGCAGATGTTTTCGAGGGTGCCTTGGTCGCCAGGCG
>Ga0209698_10001349_pt1 | contig 28308 bp, 18 predicted proteins | sample LitLauG_LLR_2012_FD_187203 | JGI IMG/M metagenome (GOLD analysis project Ga0209698, IMG submission 187203) | Freshwater sediment microbial communities from Pennsylvania, USA - Little Laurel Run_MetaG_LLR_2012 (SPAdes) (version 2) | ecosystem: Environmental > Aquatic > Freshwater > Creek >... | reverse complement strand
GTGGGGGGGTACCCGGCCCGTTCACTGTTCAGTGCAGACCGGCAGAGGATGCCCAAGCGGCGGTACACTTCTGCCAGGCACTCGATCACCCGATCGCCCGATACTGATCGCCCGACAATGACCCGATCTCCTGATGGCCCCATCTCCCGAACCATCTTCCACGTCGACATGGACGCCTTCTTCGTCTCCGTAGAAGAACTCTACGATCCGTCGCTGAAGGGCAAGCCAGTAGTGGTAGGCGGACAGCGCGACGAGCGCGGAGTGGTCTCGGCCGCATCCTACGCGGCGCGGAAGTTTGGTGTGCACTCGGCCATGCCGCTGCGGACGGCAGCGAAACTTTGCCCGCAGGCGGTTTTTGTCAATGGACATCCCGAGCGCTATCGCGACTATTCCGCAAAGGTGCACGAAGTGCTCGGACACTTCTCTCCGCTGGTAGAAATGGCTTCGGTGGACGAGGCGTATCTCGACATGACCGGCACCGAACGCCTGCACGGACGCCCGCTGCGTTCGGCGCACCAGCTTCATGCAGCGATGAAGCTGGCGACACAGTTGAACTGCTCAATCGGAATCGGCACCTCGCGTCTGATCGCGAAGGTTTCCTCCGCCAAAGCCAAGCCGAACGGAGTGCTCTGGGTGCTCCCCGGCGAAGAAGCAAAGTTTCTGGCGCCACTCGCAGTCGGCGACATACCAGGCGTAGGCAAGGTGATGGAGCAGAAGTTGCACACGCTCGGCATTCAGAAAGTCGGCGACCTCGCGTGCCTCGACGACCGCGAACTCGAACACCGCTTCGGGAAGTGGGGCCTCGCGCTGGCCGGGAAGTCGCGCGGCGAAGATGCCGGTGGATGGTTCGACAATGCGGTCGGCGAGAATGTCGATCCCAAATCCATCAGCCACGAACACACGTTCAACGAAGACACAGGCGACGCCGAGCGCCTGCAATCCACCCTCATGCGGCTCAGCGAGATGGTGGGACGGCGGTTGCGCGAGGGCCGATATTTTGCGCGCACCCTCCAGCTGAAATTGCGCTACAAGGATTTCACCACCATCACCCGAGCGCATTCACTCGACGAGCCGACGCAGATGGATAACCAGATTTTCGAGCAGGCGCGGCGCTTGTTTTTCGACAACTGGAAGCCGGGTGTCCCGGTGCGATTGCTGGGTGTGCAAGCGTCGAATTTCGAATCGGGTTCACCCCAACTCGCCTTGCTGGAGCCTTCGCAGCAACAGCGTTGGCAGAAGGCCCTAGCCGCCGCCGATCATGTGCGCGACAAGTTTGGCGAGTCGGCGATAGGCCTTGCCCGAGGCATGAAAGGCGGATTCCGCGAGCGTGTACACGAAAATCCGGCCGCTTTGCCAGGCAAGAAAAGCCGCGAGGCGTCCGGCTCAGAGAGGCGTGATCGAAAGAAGCCGTGAAAAGCGATGCTACGAAATATATTCGCGAATGTAGTCGTCGCGCGAAGCGGCCAACTGGTGAGCGTCGCCATCGAAGATGACCTTGCCGTCGCGCAGGATCAGAAAGCTCATGGCCACTTCGCAATACTGACCTTTGGGCAAAGAGACCATCTGGTTCGTAGCCTTATCGAACTGGTGCGTCGCCATGGTGAAGGCGTCCTGCAGGCGATGGGTCACCATGAGCGCGCTGGTTTTGTAAACGTCCCGTTGCTTCATGATGAGTTCCACAATCGTGTTGGAAGTTACCGGATCGAGTCCGCCGGTCGGCGAATCGTAGAGCAGCACTTCGGGCTGGGTGATGATGGCGCGTGCGATGGCCACGCGCCTTCTCATGCCGCCCGAAAGTTCGGACGGACGCATGTCATAAGTTCGCTCCAACTCCACAAAGCGCAGCACCTCGCGCACCCGCCGCTCGACTTCCTCGGTGGAGATCTTCTCCTCCATCAAGCGGAAGGCGACGTTTTCGTAAACCTTGAGCGAGTCGAAGAGCGCGCTCTCCTGGAATACGATGCCCACCCGCCGGCGCAGTTCGAACAGTTCCCGTTCCGGCATGTGGGTGATTTCCTCGCCCAGCACGAAGATGCGTCCGCTGTCGGGCCGCAGCAGCCCGATGGCCAGCTTGAGCAGCGTGCTCTTGCCCGATCCGGCGACGCCGAACACGGCCTTGGTTTCACCGTGCGACAACCGGAACGAAACACCGTCGAGCACGACTTTGTCATCGAACGCGATCGAAACCTTGTCGAACTCGATGGCATAGCCCGAAGGACTCACCACCGCAGCCGCCGGATTTTCGCTGGGCAAAGTGGGAGCGGGCATGGCTTACCGGTAACCAAAGATTGCGAAGATCAATTTGGTAACGAAGAAGTCCACGATCAGAATCAGCACCGAAGCCGCGACCACGGCCTGCGTGGTCGATCGGCCTACTCCCTGCGTGCCACCCTTGGTGGACATGCCGTAATAGCAGCCTACGGTGGAGATGATGAACCCAAACAGCACCGGCTTGATGAGGCCGGTGAAAACGTCGCGGAAGACCAGGATCTGCCACACCGAGGTCCAATATTGGTTCGTGTCCACTCCAAACAGCAGATGGGCGACGCCATAGCCGCCGATCAGCCCGAGCAGATCGGCGATGATGGTCAAAAAAAACAACATGAACGAGGTGGCGCCCACGCGCGGCGTAATCAGCTTCTTGGCAGGATCCGTGCCCAGGGCGCGCATGGCGTCAATCTGCTCGGTCACAATCATCGAGCCCAGTTCGCTGGCCATGCCGGAAGCGTTTCGTCCCGCCACCATCAGCCCGGTGATGAGCGGTCCCAGCTCCGTGACCATGCCGAGCGACACCAGTTGGCCGATGAGCGTGACCCCTCCGAAGCGCTGCAATGTGCTGGCCGCGTTCAGTGCCAGCAGCGCACCGACCGAGAGTCCGGTGAGAACCACAATGGGCAGGGAACCAAAGCCAATCAGGTCCGCCTGCTGCAGCATGTCGCCCATGTACAGCGGACGGCGGAAAAAGTTGGCCAGGGATTGCGCCGCGAGCAGCGTGTATTCCTGAACCGCCAACGCAATGTCTTTGGCGACATCAATGGGCGAAGTCAGTTCGAGTTCAAGCGCCATGTCTGGTCAAGGAACTGCCGGAATTTCCGGTCAAGAAACTATAGCAGAGAGAGAAATCATCGGGTGAGCTGGCCATCGGGTGATCGGGCCATCTCAAAACCATCGATCAACGGTCTTCAGATCACCCGATGACCCGATCATCCGATGGCCCGATCTCTACTCCCGGCTCTTCTTCTTGATTTCGATGGCCAGCCGTTTGATTTTCTGATTCAGCGTGGAGAGTGGGACGTGGAATCGTTCCGCCGCTTCGGTCTGGTTCCAGCCGCATTTCTCCAGCATGTCGATGATGATCCGCCGTTCGCAGTCTTCCATGATGCCGAACAGCGTGGCTCCCGAACTGGCGTCCAACGCAGGAACCGCGCTGCCACGGCCCACGATGTGGTCGGGCAGCAGATCGATTCCAATATCGCTGTCGGACGACAGCACCACGGCGCGTTCGATCGTGTTTTCCAGTTCGCGGACATTACCGGGCCAGGAGTAGCTGACCAGCGGGCGCAACGCCTCGGTGGTGATGCGGCGTTTGGGCCGCTCGTTCTCCTCGGAATACTTCTGCAGAAAGTGCTGCACCAGCAGCGGAATGTCTTCGCGCCGCTGCCGCAGCGGCGGCAGATCGAGACTGATGACGTTGAGCCGGTAGAACAGGTCTTCGCGGAACTTGCCCTCGCGCACCATCTGGCGCAGGTCCACGTTGGTGGCGGCGATGATGCGTACGTCCACCTGAATTTCCTGCACGCCGCCCAGGTGCATGAACTTGCGGTCCTGCAGCACGCGCAGGATCTTGCTCTGCGTGTCCATGCTCATGGTGCCGATCTCGTCAAGAAAGAGCGTGCCGCGGTCGGCCACCTCGAACAGTCCCTTTTTGGATGCGATCGCGCTGGTGAACGCGCCTTTGACGTGCCCGAACAGCATGGACTCGAGCAAATCGGGCGGCGAAGAGCCCGAATTCACCGGCACGAACGGCCGGTCGCGCCGCGTGGAATTCAGATGTATCGCCTTGGCGATCAGTTCCTTGCCCGTCCCGCTTTCGCCTTGCAGCAGCACCGTCGAACGGCTGGGAGCCACCTGCGCTACCAGGTCGAAAATCTTCAGCATGGGCTCGCTCTTGCCCACGATATTTTCAAAGTTGTAGCGCTGCTTGAGGGCGCGCTTCAATTGAACGTTTTCTTCTTCCGCCTTCTGGCGGGCGACTGCGGCGCGCACGTCGGCCAGCAACTTCTCGTTGTCCCACGGCTTCTGGATGAAGTTGGTGGCGCCGAACTGCATCGCGCGGACCGCGTTCTCCACCGTTCCGTAGGCGGTGATCATGATGACCGCCTGCTCGGGATGCAACAACCGGATCTCAGCGAGCACGTCCATCCCGTTCTTGTCGGGTAGCGCCAGGTCGAGTAAGACCACGTCAAAAGTCCGCTGCCCAATTTCCGTCAGACCTTCCCGTCCGGTCCCCGCCACCACCACGGTGTAGCCCTCGAGCTGCAGCAGGGTCTCCAGCGACTCCCGGATTTCCACCTCGTCGTCAATGATGAGGACTCTGCCCGCGCTCTGCGGCGCGCTTTCCGGCGTGCTGCGGCGCGTGACCGGCGTTACCTCAGGTATTGCCAACTCAGACATGAACGGCCTTCCTGGTCGATGTCGATATCAATGGGAAGTCCAGGGTGAAGGTCGTACCTTCGCCCGGGCGGCTCTCCACGCGGATGTTGCCCGCGTGCTCCTGGATGATGCCATAGGTGACGGAAAGCCCAAGCCCGGTGCCGCGGCTCTGGCCTTCCGCGGGCGACGTCTTGGTCGTAAAAAATGGGTCGTAGATGCGGTGAATGTTTTCCTGCGCAATGCCCGAGCCGGTATCAGAGACGCGCACGCTGACGCACTCGCCGTTCAGCGTCGCCACGTTCAAGGTCCCGCCCCCGGCCATGGCATCCTTGGCGTTCAGGAATAAATTCAGAAACACTTGCTGCAGGCGCCCGGCATTGCCCTGAATCAGCGGAAGATTTTCGTGGAGTTCGGGCTGCACCTGGATGTGGGCCACCTTGAACTGGTGCTCGAGCAACGCCAGCGTGTCCGCGATCACCTTGTTCAAACTGACTTCCGTCAGCTCCGTGCCGGTCGTGCGCGAGAAGTTCAGCAGGTTATTGACGATTTCCGACGCCCGGAACGTTTGCTTCGTGATTTTCTCCAGCAGCCCCGCCTTCTGCGGATCGGACTGCAACTGTTTTGCCAGCATCTGCGTGTAGGAAGAGATCACGGCCAGCGGAGTGTTGACTTCGTGGGCTACGCCGGCCGCGAGCAATCCGATCGAAGAAAGCTTGTCGGCCTGTGTCAGCTGGACTTCAAGCTCGATCCGCTCGGTGATGTCGTCCATGATTACCAGCCGCCCCACCACGTTGAACTTGCGCGTCACCAGCGGCGCCATGGCAACATTCACCACCCGCGATTCGCCGTTGGGAGTCACCAGCCGGAACTTATACAGATTGTGAATACCCGGGTTCTGCCGGACGCGGTAGAACTCCTCCGCGAAAGCGGCTGGGAAAACCTCGCTCAAACTTCGCCCCACCACTTGCCAGCGCGGCTGGGCGTACATGACTTCCATCTGCGAATTCCAGGACTCGATGCGGTCCTGCAAATCCACGGCCATCACGCCGACGTTGATGGATTCGACAATGTTCTCGTTGAAATCCTTGAGCCGCTCGTACTCGCTCACTTTCTGTTCAAGAGACGCGTACAGCCGCCCGTTCTGGATCGCGATGCCAACGTACCCCGCCAGCGCTTCCAGCAATTCCACATCTTCGCTGGAGAGAAAGTCGCCTTGCATCGTCTTGCCCAGTCCGAGGAAAGCGATGGTCTTCTGCCTCGCGTGGCAGGGAATGTAGTAGTTCAGATCGAGGCGCGCGATGGCTTCTTGCGCCGCGGCATTTTCACGCGGCAACTGGTGAGTATTTTCGAAGAAGATATGTCCGACGGCGTCCTCGATGCGCGGTTTCGCCAGGAACGACAGGTCGAGGCCGGTGACGTGGGCGATACCAAACGACTTCGACAGCTCAAACCGCGAAGAGTCGCTGTTGCCAAGGAAGATGGCGATGCGATCGACCAGCAGCGTTCGCGCCAGCCGGTCCACCAGCGAGGAAAGCATTTTGTCGAGGTCGGTTTCCGAACTCAACTCGCGTCCGAATTCGATCAGCGTGCGGCGATAGTCGTAGCCGGTCCGGAAGAAGAACTGGTCCAGCTTTTCCTGAATCCATTTCCGCACTGGATCGAAGAGCAGTGCCGTGACTACGACCGCCACCACCAGTCCGTAAGGTCCGGAACTGGGCACGCGCGTGTGCACCGTCTCCGCAATTGCGGCCACGACGGTGAAGTACGCTCCAACGATGGCCGCTGCCGCAAGCGTATACGCCATGCCGCGCTTGAAGATCAGATCGACGTCCATCAGCCGGTAACGGAAAATGGCGTATCCGAAAGTCAGCGGCAGCAATCCCAGCGAGAGCACCGAAACCTTCATGGTCAGCGAAGGCATTACTCCCAGCAGATAAGGCAGAACGTAGAAAAGCGTGAATGGAGTTATCGCGAGGATCGTGCCGCGCGTGATCCATTTGAGCTGCTGCCGCAGGATCGGCATGGTGGCCCGGCGGTAGTTGTTCCAAAGCACCGTCGCCGCCGAGAAGAAGAAGATCGTCAGATATGCCCAATGCACCCGGTTCAGTTCAAAGAGCAGCGAAGCGCTGGCCTTCAAGTACTGGAAAGCCAGCAACTGGATTCCGAGCAGTACAGCCCCGGGCAAGTAGATCGAAGGAAGGGACCAGCGATTCCGGCTGACGAACTCCCGTCGTTCCGGAAAAGTCAATGCGAAGTGTAAGAACAGCGCCGGTTGCAGCAACCAGGCGACTTCATTGGCCCACAGGACGGTCCAATCAAAAGCGTTGAACTTGCCGGTGTAGTGCAGAGAGTAGAAAACGAAAGATACCAGGCAGAAGATGTAAAAGTGGGTGGATCCCACCGCCGTCCAGCGCCGCATCAGTACATACAGTCCAATGCCCAGGTAAATGAGCGCGATGAGGCGCAGCCAGTCGTTCATGGAGCGCTCGGCCGGCACCAGTACCACTTCCACATCCAGCGGAACCGACCCGCGAACCAGCGAGTAGGTTGCCTTCGAATACACACCGGAATAGTAAAGTTGCCGAGTGACCGCGGCTAACGTGTCCACGGTACGGCCGTTGACGCTGATCACTTCGTCCCCCCGGCGGATTCCAGCTCGCTCGGCCGGCCCGTTCGGCTCCAGCCGGTCCGCCATCAGGTGGCCGTTTCGCTCCATCCACCATGCGCCGTCGTCTGGAATCGCAGACTGGTGCTCGATCTTGTAATTGAAACCGGCGAAAACCACCGCCGCAACCGTGAGGAGAGTCAGCAGGATGGCGGTAAACCGAGCCTGAAATTCGCGGTTCATGGGCTGGGCCAGCTGTATGGCGGCGCGGCCAGATATTCGACGCCTTTCAGGCATCTGCAACTTCACTGCCACCCCTCCAATTCTGCCCAGTGTCGCTAAGTTGCTTCCAGATAACGACTTCCACAATTATAGAGAGAATTCGGGATGGCGGCTATGAATTATGGAAGGTAGCTTCTACTTTTTGGGATATCCAAAGAGCCCGTTTGCAATGTCTTTGTGAGTGGTGGAAGGACGTAACTCTAAGACTCCCAGCTTACTTGGCCACCGAGAACGTGGTCCAGGGAAACGCATCCATATCCCGCAATAGCCCTTGTTCCCAACCAAACTCGGGATGCTCCCGCAGATGCTCTTGCGCCTTGAAGTTCCTGCCACAGGCATGGCCGGCGGCCGCCGCAAATGACATCTGGGTCACCATCGCGGCGTCGGCTGCCTTATTCTGCACCGCGCCCGCCATCCCAAATGGCGGCTGCCAGGGCTGAGAGCCCCGCGCCGATAAATCGATATGCCCGTCGAGAGTACGCTCGCTGGCGTCTTCCTTCTTCGAGTACGTGTCGTAATGGTCCGCCATAAAGCGCTCGGCCGCAGCCACGTCGATCTTCCCCTTGTTCTCGGCCATCAACTGTTCCCACCGGACGTGACGCGCGTTGGCGCTCGAACTCATGTCCTTGGTGTCAAAGTCCGTTTCCTCACGGATAAGCTTCTCGTTGATCGGGAAGTTAGAGCCGACAAAATACCCATCTTTCGTCCGTTCCAGCGTCACGTTCTTCAATCCCAGCTCGAGGCTGGCGATTTCGTTGTTCTTCACGTCGGCAAGCAGCCAGTTGTTGGCATAGCCGCCGTTGTTGCCCTCTTTCATAATGCGGGCAAAGTCGTCAATCGACTTGGAATACTGAGCCGCCTTGCGCGCCCGCACAAACTCCGGAATTCCCGCTGGATCGTACCCGGAGAAATGGCCGATGGTCGTTTCCGTGATTACGATTCCTTCGGAATTGATCACGAAATCGTCGGCGCTGTGGATGAACCCCGGCAATCCGTCCATCAACATGCGGCTGCCTTTCGCGGGGACGATATCGAAAATCATCGTCCAGCGCTGGCCATCCAGATAGCTTGTCCAGTTATTGTGCGCGATGACGATCTTGCCATCCTTGGTATAACTGCCAGTCGCCACAAACGCGCTGCAATGTTCCGGCGCAACCATCGACGCCGACGACTGAATACCATGCTCCTTGTTGTATTGCTTGACGTAGTATTCCCACTCCAGCGCGCCGTTGAGCGCAACTACATCCCACAGGTCCAGCTTCACGCCCTTGGCGTGGGCGCCATCCACGATGCCCTGCAACTCCTCGCGGTATTCTTTCTCGATATGCGGCCACATCATGGTGCGCGCTGCGTCGCGAAAAAACTGCCAGTCTTTCTTGTTGTCGTGCGAAACCTCGAGCGCTGTCACCTTCAGCATGTCATCGATTTCCGCAGCCAGCAGGTAGCCGTGCTGGAACCCGATGTCGGCGGGTTGGCCCTCCAGATGAACAAAAGTCCACCCGTTCTTAGCGGGCTGGCGGAAGCTGTGCTTCAGTCGAGGGTCGTTAGCGAAGTTCTGAGTTGATTTTTGCGCCAGCGCGGACAGGGCAATTGCGATCAGCAACCAGGCGATACGGAAAGCATTACGCAACATGGACACCCCACGAGAATTGCCCAATTGTAGCAGGCAAGAAATCGGCATCGTGCGTGCAAGTTCGCGTGGGGGCAGCCGCCCTCGGCAGCCCCCTGAGTCCCGGCATCTCTGGATTCGCTATAAAATCTAATTATGTCCCGCCAGGCACAAATCGTCGATCTCGAAAAACGCTTTCTTCTCCCCACCTACAACCGCTATCCGGTGGCGTTTGAACGCGGTAAAGGTGTTTTCCTCTACGACTTCGAAGGCAAGAAGTATCTCGACTTCGTAGCCGGCCTCGGTGTGAATGCGCTGGGCCATGCTCATCCGCGCATCGTGAAAGCCATCCGCGAGCAGGCAGCCCGCGTCATTCACATTTCGAATCTCTACTACAACGAATATCAGGGGCAGCTAGCCGAGCGCCTCTGCCAGCTGTCTGGCCTCGACCGCGTTTTCTTTTCGAACAGCGGCACCGAGGCGATGGAAGGCGCGATCAAACTTGCGCGTCTCGCCGGGCACAAGGCCGGAGGCGACGCCAAGTGCCAACTGGTGGCGCTGCAGGGTTCCTATCACGGCCGCACTTTTGGCGCCATGTCCCTGACCGGCCAGGAGAAATACCGCAAGGGCTTTGAGCCCATGCTCGAAGGCGTGACCTTCGTCGGGCAAAACGACGTCGGAGCGCTCCACGCTGCCGTCAACGCCAACACCTGCGCCATTGTGCTTGAGCCCATCTTCGGCGAAGGCGGCATCCTCGAATGTTCGGAGGAATTCCTGCTTGCATGCCGAACGTTAGCTGATCATCATCACGCCGCGCTCATCTTTGACGAGATCCAATGCGGCCTCGGTCGTACAGGTAAGATCTTCGCTTTCCAAAACTTCGGAGTCGTCCCCGACATCGTCACCATCGCGAAGCCCATCGCCGCCGGGGTGCCGCTCGGCGCGTTCCTTTTGAAAGAACACTTCGCCTCCGTGATATCGCCGGGACAACACGGCACCACTTTCGGCGGCGGTCCACTGGCGTGCCGCGTCGGCCTCGAATATCTGGCGATTCTCGAAGAAGAGCGCTTGCTCGAGAATGTCGTGAAGGTTGGCGGCTATCTGCATCAGCAACTCGACGATCTAATCGCAAAGTACGCCGCAACTCGCGAAGTCCGCGGCCGCGGATTCATCCAAGGTCTAGTGCTCGACATTCCGGCGCGCCCGTTAGTCGAGCAGGGCCTCGCCGAGGGCGTGCTCTTCAACGCGATCCAGGACACCGTCCTGCGCTTTCTGCCCCCGTTCCTGCTGCAAGAAAAGCACGTGGATAAAGGCATCAGGGTGCTGAAAAAGCTGTTGGGCAAGAAGCGGAAGAAAACGCAGAGCGAGGCTGCAGAGGCCGCCGCGGCCGTTTAGGGTTGTGTAAGGATCAGAGCAAAAAAGATGGGGAGCCAGAATTCAGCTCCCCGAAAAGCGATAGAGGCGATATTACTGAATAAGACTCAGTCTGTGAGGATTTCGTTGCCCATCGATACGCAAAACTCCAAAGAAAAATTCGCCTCTGCTAGCGAACCCAACCCGCAAGTCGAGGAGCATTGGCTCGAACTCCCCGATGGACGCATGCGCTACCTCAAAGCCGGCTCTGGGCCGCCACTCATTCTCATCCATGGGTTGATGGGGTACGCCTTTTCCTGGAGATTTACCATGCCTGCGCTGACTCCCCATGCCACCGTTTACGCAATCGATAATCTGGGCGCGGGATTGTCGACGGCCAATGAGGGCATGGACTGCACCGTACGTGCCACCGCCGAGCGCGTCCGGCAGTTCGTTGACTCCCTAGGCATTCAAAATTTCGACCTGCTGGGAACTTCTCACGGCGGAGGCGTTGCCATCATGGTGGCGGCGCTTTGTTCGGAAAGAAGCACCGAAAAAAGCGCGAAGCGCAAAGCCCGCCCGCAACGGCTGATCCTGGTCGCCCCCGTCAATCCCTGGTCGCCGCATGGGAAATGGTTTGCCCCTTTTGTGGGTAGCGGTTTCGGTGAATTGCTCTTCCGCAACACCGTGGAAAATTGCCGTTCTCTCGATTACCTGTGGCTGCGCCGCCTGTTCGGCGATGCCGCAAAGATCCCGCCCGATTCGCTCGAAGGCTACCGCATCCCCGCGCTCCAGAATCACGCCTTCCGTCATGCCACCCACATAGCAAGAAATTGGACGGCAGATCTAGCGGAACTGAAAAAGGCGCTCCCCAAAATTTGCGATTACCCAACCCTCCTCATCTGGGGAACCCGGGACCGCGCCGTTGATTACCGCTCCGCCGAGCCGCTGCGCCGGAATTTTCGGAACGCCCGTCTGGTGGCGTTCGAGGGGGTTGGTCATCTGCCCTACGAAGAAGCCCCCGAGGAATTCAACCGCGCCCTGATCGAGTTTCTCGCCAGTTCTCAGTCCTCAGGAAAGCGCGTCACTGGGAACTGAGAGCTGAGAACTGGTTCTTTATGGAGCCCACCATCTTCCACTCGCTGCGCTCCTTCATCGCCGGCTACGGTTACTGGGCCGTAGCCCTCGTATTGTTATGCGAGAACGCGGGCATTCCCGTTCCCGGTGAGTCCACGCTTTTGCTGGCCAGTTTTCTCGCCTATTCCGAACACCAGCTCCATCTCGGATGGATTATTGTGGTTGCCACCTGTGCCGCCACGCTCGGCGATAACCTGGGCTACGCTTTGGGTTACTACGGCGGCCGTCCACTGCTGGATCGCTATCAAAGCGCCCTTCGGATTCCATCGGCCACACTGCAACGTGGCGAGGAAATGTTTGCCCGCTACGGCGCAGCCACCGTCTTCTTCGCCCGCTTCGTTTTCGGCCTGCGCGTTTTCGCCGGACCCATGGCCGGAGTGCTGCGCATGCGCTGGCGAGCCTTTGCTTTTTTCAACTTTCTGGGTGCGGCCGTCTGGGTCACAACCATCGCCAGCGCTGGATATCTTTTCGGGCAGCATTGGCGCAGTCTGCTGCGGGTCATGCAGCGCTTCAACATCGCCGTTGTCATTGTCGCGGTTGCAGTGATCCTGTTTCTCTGGTGGAAATATCGCCGCCACCCGCCGCCGGAGAGTGACTAACGTCGATCCGCCGGTATTCAGTTCGTTGGCGTCATCGCGATGTTTCACCAAACTATTCCGCAGACTAGCCCTTATGGATAAAGACATCGGGTTCATGCGCGGTGGTAAATTGGCGGGAGTTCATCGACCTATATCCAATCTCTAAGTCGAGGGTAGGCAAATGTTTGAAACAGCGACGAAGTTGGAAAGATCGAACGCTGGTCCGGGCAGTCACTCCAGACTTTCTTCTTTACATGCAAGGCGCCTGAGCATTTTGATGGTCCTGCTGACTTCAGCATTGACTTTCGTACTCACGACCGCCTCCTTTGCTGCCGGCGATTACGATGGTCCCGCGGAACTGCCGCGCGTGACCGTTCCCAGTTCCACGTCCGACACGCCCGCGCCGGGTTCCGTCATCACGGTCAACGCTGGCGGCAATCTGCAATCGGTCTTGAACAACGCGCAGTGCGGCGATGTGATCCAGCTTCAGGCGGGCGCAACCTTTACCGGCCCGTATAAACTTCCAGCAAAGAACTGCGACATCAACCATTGGATATGGATCCGCACCAGCGCTCCGAACAACGCTCTGCCGGCCGAAGGACAGCGCGCCACGCCCTGCTACGCCGGGGTCGCCTCTCTCGCGGGACGCCCGCAGTATAGTTGCCCCAACCCGCAAAACGTGATGGCGAAAGTACAAACTCAAACCAAAGGCGATGGCCCTCTCCTATTCGTACCCGGCGCCAACTATTACCGCTTTATCGGTTTGGAAATCACTCGTGCCGCCGGAACCCCGGGCTCCGCTCGGTTGGTAACGGGTAAGGGCACGGTGGATCATCTCGTGGTGGATCGCTCGTGGCTGCATGGAGCGTCTCAGGACGAAACATACGTCGGCGTGAGCCTGAATGGCATGACCAACGTTGCCGTAGTCGATTCCTACTTCAGCGATTTCCATTGCATCGCGGTGAGCGGAACCTGCCTCGATTCTCACGCCATCGGCGGAGGCCTTGGCAACACCCAGGATGGCCCCTTCAAGATTCAGGACAACTTCCTGGAAGCCTCCGGTCAGGGCATCCTGTTTGGCGGCGGACCGGCCACCTCCACCCCCACCGACATCGAAATCCTAAGCAACCACTTCTGGAAGCCGTGGCAGTGGATGAAGGGCAACCCGAACTTCATCGGCGGACCGGATGGTCATCCCTTCATCGTCAGGAATCACCTGGAACTCAAGAATGCGGTTCGCGTGCTGATCGACGGCAATCTCATGGAAAACAGCTGGGGAGGTTTCCTCGAGGGCGGTTTCGGCATTGTGATCGGCCCTAAGAACCAACACACCAAGAGCGGCTCTGATGTTTGCCCGGTATGCCAGGTGACCGACGTCACCCTCCGCTATGTACACCTTTCGCATTCCGGCGCGGGAATCCGTTTGATGACCACCATCTCTGGGATGAAGGGAAACGGGGCGGCAGCGCTGGCGGGCACCCGCTGGAGCATCCATGACGTGGTTCTCGACGACCTTAGCACCAAGTATGCGGGTGGGGGCGGCGCGTTCCAGATCATCAACAGTTGGCCTACCAACCCGCTCAATACGCTCACCATCAATCACGTCACGGCTTTCCCGGATCCCGGCAGCCGCATGATCAGCCTGGGGAACACTGTCCCAACCGCACCGATGTATGGATTCGTGTTCACCAACAACCTGGTGATGACCGGCCGATACCCGGTGTGGAACGCGGGAGGTAACACGAGTTGCGCAGTCAAAGACGTGCCGGTTATCAGCATCGCCAACTGTTTCGCCACCAATATATTCAGCAACAATGGTCTGATTACGCCGCCGCCAGCGTTTCCGCCTTCGACTTGGCCAGCGAACAACATGTTCCCGCAAACCATCGATGATGTCGGGTTCGTCAACTACAACAATGGCAACGGTGGAAACTACCAGCTCCAGCCGAACAGCCCTTGCAAGAACATGGGCACGGACGGTAAGGATCTCGGGGCCGACATAGCCGGGCTCAACGCAGCTATGGCGAACCTCGAATAGCGTTAGCGTTCCAGGGTTTTCGGCCACAAGGCATTCGCCCGCAAACAAGGTCCTACACGGAGCTGCGGATCTTGTTTGCGACAAAGTATCTTCCGTCACTTCCCGTCGGCGCTCCGCCGTCATATGCTGACACAAGCATTGTCCGGCATCCGAACACAAGACGTATCTAGCAACATGATTTCCGAACGCACCCAAACCAGCCTGCAACCCGCGACTGCGCCCCGCCTTCCGCGCCTGGGCCTTTCGCAAATCTGGGTGCGATTCCTGCTTGCCATCGTCGGACTGATGCTGGCTTTTGCCGCCGCCCTGTTCTCCACGATTTTGGGTGAGTCCGGCAACCTCTGGGGAACGATCATCCTGGCGTCGGCGGCATTATTGCTTGCCACCTTCGTCGGCCTCACCACCGTGCCTTACCTGGCGCGGCGAGTCGTGGCCAGCCGCGTCCGCGAAGCCATGGATTACGAAGTCACGCGCGCTGGCCTGATCTATATCCTGATCAGCGTCGTCATCGGGATCGCTGCCATCAACACCGGCAACAACTTGCTTTATGTCGTCGTCGCCGCGCTGCTCTCCGCCATCCTGGTTTCCGGCGTTGCTTCCGCGCTGGTGCTCCGCAGTCTCGAACTCGACGTCCACTTGCCCGAACATGTTTTTGCCCGACGTCCGATGCTGGCGCGCCTGCTCTTGCGCAATGCCAGTTTGTGGCTGCCCTCGTTTTCCGTGCGCGTCGTTCCCGCCAAGCGCAAAGGAAAAGCTAAAGACCGCTGGCAGTGGGAGGCATACACCTTCGCCTGGCCCCGCAACCGCGCGCCGCAGGACCAGTGGCTCCGTTTGCCCGACCGCCGTCTGCGCCGCGTGCCCGTCGCAACAGAGATGCCCATCTTGCAAGAAGCCGTTTACTTTCCTTTTCTCGCTCCCGAACAGCAACTCCGCGCCGACCTGGAACTCAGCTTCCCCGCCCGCGGCCGCTACTGCGAAAAAAACTTCGGCCTCGCCACCCGCTTTCCCTTCTCTTTCCTGATGAAAACCCGGCGCATCAACCTGGCCCGCGAAGTCATCGTCTTTCCCGTCGTTGAGCCCGCCGATCAGTTCCTCGAAGTCCTGCCCATGGTCACCGGCGAGTTTGAAACTTTTGTCAGCGGTCGCGGCCACGATCTCTACCGCATCCGCGAATACATGCCGGACGACTCGGCCCGCCACGTCGACTGGAAAGCCACGGCCCGCACCGGTTCCCTCAAAGTGCGTGAATTCAGCCGCGAAGATGAACGCAAGCTCCGCATCGTTTTCGACAACCCCGCCCCCGGAGTTCTGCAGCCTGCCGCGTATGAGCGCGCGGTGCGCCTGGCGGCTTCTCTGGGATGGCACTTCCACCACGAGGATGTCGAAGTCTCCTTCGTTGCGCCCGGTCTTGAGCCAACCGAAGACGTCTTTACCTTCCTGCATTATCTGGCGCTGGTCGAACCGCAGGAGGCGACCCCGGTGTTCAGTCGACTTCGGGCCAGTGAGGATTACAACCTGATCGTCACTGCCCGCGACGCCGCCGATATACCCGCCGCTCTGGCGCCCAGATCCTACGTCATTTCCCTGGGTTTGTGGGGGCCGTCCCGGCCGGGCGAGGTCTCGCCGCCCCATGCTTCCGGCGCCGCTCAGCCGTAAGCCGTCGAGGGGCCTTCATTTTTTTCTTTCTCCCCGGCGATTTTCGACATATACTCCGCCCTCGGGCCGGTCATCAGACGTTGCGTCCTTCGTCCAAGATGCATTGGACGCTGTTCGCCGGGCACGCAACTGTCCGGCATACGCCCACGGGAGGTGCACATGTTGATCTCTGATCTGCTCAAGAATCAAATCCCAATCTCCGCCGAGGCCCACCAGTCTGTGCTCGAGGTCGCCCGCCTCATGGTGGAACACAACATCGGCGCCGTGCCGGTGCTCCAGAATGGCCAGCTAGCCGGTATTTTCTCCGAGCGCGACCTCATGAGCCGCGTGGTCGCCGCCGGAAAAGATCCCGCTCACACCCCGGTCAGTCAGGTCATGACCGCAGATCCCCTGACCGTCGCTCCCAACGACCCCCTTGAGACCTGCATGACCCTGATGAAGCGGCATAGCTTCCGGCATCTGCCGATCTGCGCCGGACGTGAACTGAAGGGCGTAGTCTCCTTGCGCGATATCCTCCTCCACGACCTCGACGCCAAGGACGATGAGGTACGCATGATGCGCGCCTACCTGCATTCCACCCCCGACGCCGGATAGCCTCGCCACTCGATAGCGACGAGGCTCGCCCCGTCTCCGGCAGTCAGGCCGCATTCCGCGTGGTCGTCAACGCTGGTCGGAGATGGCTTGAAGGTAATGGTTACCAAGGTTACCTAAGTAGGTTGACCTCCTACCGCGACCTGCTTGAGGATGTGGAGGAGGGTAGAGGCGCGGTGTTCTCTGCGGCGGTCGCGTCCTTCCTCTGCATTCTCCATGAATCTGCACAGCCATTCTCTGGTCCTTTATTTCTGGTGCGCGCAGCCGATTCTGCATTCGGCGGTGGCGGTCATCTTTTGGCGTCGCAAGCTTTACAAGCAGTTTCCGGCGTTCTTCTTGTTTCTCCTGGCGCAGGTTACGAGTTTTGCCATCCTATTTCCCCTTTCTCTCTTGGGCAATTACAACCTGTACTTCGGGTTTTTCTGGCTGGGCGAGGCGGTCAATGCCGTTCTCGGCTTCAAGGTTATTCACGAGATCTTCCTCGCAGTGTTCCGCCCCTATCACACACTGAAAGATCTGGGCACTCTGCTTTTCAAATGGGCGGGCGTGGTGATGCTGCTGGTTTCGGTGGTGGTTGCGTTTTCCAATTCGTTTGATCGCAATCCGGTCTGGCACGCCGTCAGTACGATGCAGCGTTCGGTGCGCATTGTGCAGCTCGGCCTCATCCTCTTCTTGCTTCTGTTTTCGCGGTTTTTGGGAGTGTCCTGGAAGCAGGTCAGCTTCGGAATCTCTCTCGGCTTCGGTCTCTTCGCCGGTGTGGACTTGATGCTCCTGGCGCTGCATTCGGGGAGATTTGTTTCGTTCACAAATCTCAACCTGGTCGACACGCTGGCTTACAACATTGCCGTTCTTGTTTGGTTCGCCTACTCCTTCTCGCGCACGGGCGTCCGTTTGCCCGCCGTGAACCGCTTGCAGACCGAGCGCTGGGAACAGGGCTTGGCAGACCTTCAACCCGCCGTGCCATCCGATTCGCTGATTCCGATGTTCGAAGGCATGGTCGAGCGAGCGTTTTCCCGAAGCTCAACTCTATCGCCCGCCGACAACCCATCCCCATTCGACCGGCCCGGTATCCCAACCAAGGCAAACTCAGCCGCAGCCGGTTCCAGGACCAAGCCCTAGTACGATGGTAAGTACGATAGTTACGATTTGCTCCGAAATCGTCTCTGCCCTAGAGCCTTGTCAAGAGGATTTTTGGGGCGCGCCGCGATCCCTTTTCCGGACAAAAAACACATCGAATTCTATTCAACCGTTACCTTAAGAAAACAGCGTAAACCCCTTTGTTTTTGCGATGGCGAAGGCGGTGTGAAATTTTCGGCATATCTGCCAGTCGGTCGCCTGGAGCGACGCGCTGCAATTAACCGCCAAGGAATCAGAAAGTTGCAAGTTGTGTATAATTCTCCACGCTTAAAGGCTGGCAGTTTATCAGCCAGTTTTCGGCAGACCCTAAGGAGAAAGACCATGAAACGTTCTCTCAGAGCGTTACTGCTGTTGGTAGGTCTTTTGGGCACATTTGCATATGCGGCCGCACCGAGAGTATCCACTCCCGGGCCCCCGTATCCGTGCCCTAAAGGCGAGGACTGTCAACCGTAGTTAGCGTTAACTTAAGTACGATGACGTAAATTCTTGCATCACGAACAGCAATCTTCCGGGCTGGCCTACGTGGCCAGCCTCTTTTTTTTCACTTCTCGTCTTTCTTCCTGCCCGGGTTTTCGTCCGAGCGCGCGTCTCCCGCTGGTTTCTCCGCTGCCGATTCTTTTCCATTCTCGCCCGCAGGTCCAGCTGCCTCGTTGCTGATGTACTGCACGATAATCGACACGCGCCGGTTCGACGGATCCAGCGGGTCTTTCAGGTTACGGAGGCGTTGGTCCGCAAAGCCGCGCACTTGCGAGACCTGATCGCTGCTCAATCCCGACTGCTGCATCAATCGCCGCGCCGCGTTCGCCCGGTCGGACGACAGTTCCCAGTTGCTGTAGTTGCCCTTCCCGCTAAAAGGTTTGGAGTCGGTGTGCCCCTCGATCGAAACACGGTTGGGAACCTTCCCCAATTCCGCCGCCAGCACCGTCAAAAGTTCCTGCCCACTCTGGTTGAGCTTGGAACTCCCGCTGTCGAAGAACGTTCCTTTCTCCGATTCCAGCAACTCGATGCGCAGACCTTCTGCCGTTACCGTCATCTCGATATTCTTTTTCAGCTTATCCAGGTCGTTCATCTTCTGGATACTCTGTTGCAACTCTTCTTTGAGATGCGCCATGTCTTCCTTCTTAAGTGGAAGACTCTCACCCGTTCCCAGCAAAGCGCTTCCCAGCTTGGTCGCCGTGCCGCTCGGATCTCTGAAGTACCCGCTAATGGCCACCTGGGTCTGCTTGCTGCTGCTGCTCAACAGCCACAGGACGATGAACAGCGCCATCATGGCGGTCACGAAGTCGGCATAGGCGACTTTCCAGGCGCCGCCGTGATGGCCGCCATGACCGCCCTTTTTCTTGATGATGATGATGGGTGGAGTCGGCATGACGGGTTACCCCGCGGCCGCAGCGGCCGCTGCCGGAGCGTCTTTCGCGCCGCGGCAAGCTTCTTCCACTGCTTTGAACGAAGGACGCACATGCCCGGGCACCGTCCGCCGCCCCATCTCAACCGCCATGATCGGGGCGACGCCTTTCAGAAACGCAATCATCGTTACCCGCAACACCAGCATGAAGGCGTGCTGTTCCTCGGCAATCTTACCCATGCGCGCCGCCAGCGGTCCGACCAGCCCGTAACACAGCAGGATGCCGAGAAAAGTTCCCACCAATGCCGCCGCGACTTTTTTCCCAATTTCTTCCGGAGGTCCGCCCAGTGCGCCCATCGTGATTACTACACCCAACACCGCCGCGACAATGCCCAACCCAGGCAGCGAGTCCGCCATCGTGCTCAAAGCGGACACCGGTTCTCCAGCCTCGTGATGATGCACGTCCATGTCCGCCTCCAGCATCTGGTCCAGGTCGAACACTTCCACGCCCCCGCTCACCGCCATGCGCATCGTGTCGCACACAAAATCCAAGGCATGGTGGTCCTTCACGAAGTCTTTGTAGTTGGAGATCAGTGGGCTCTTGTCCGGAGCCTCGATGTCCGTCTCCAATGCGACCAGGCCCTCCTTGCGGGCCTTTTGCAGCAGCTCATACATCATCTTCAGGCAATCGATGTAGCGCTTCGTGCCGTACTTCGACGATCCAAATGCCCCCAAAAGCCCGCTGATCATCTGCTTCAAAGTGTGGATGGGATTCGAGATCAGCACCGTGCCCAGTGCTGCCCCCATAATGATGATGACCTCCGCCGGCTGCACCAGCACTTTGAGCGGGCCATGCTCCATCAGATAGCCCGCCAGAATGCAGCCGAAAACAACCACGATCCCTATGATCGAAAACATGAAACATCATCCTCGCGAGGGTCCGGAATCTTTCGCAGACCCAGCCACCGCCGCCTTCGCCACCCCGCTCGAGTGCGAAAGCTTCATCTCTCCCAGAAGCGACTCCACGCTGGCGCCGGCGGCAGCCACCGTGTAAGACACCTCCGACATCACCGGAAAACGATCGCCCCACCACGTGACCTCCGAGTGCCGCAACAGGTTCCACAAGGTTTCCGCCATGGTGGACACCATCACCGGACTCACAGAGGGGAGCACCGCCAGAAATTCACTTTCTCCCCAACATCCCAAGAAATTCTCCGCATCCAGACTATGCCGCAACGTCTGCCCCGCCGTCCGCAGAAAAGGCACCGCCGACTGCGGCCCGTGCTTGGAGCGAAACTCCTCCAGACCCAGCACCCGAATTCGCAGTAACCCGAAGCCGAGGTGCGATTGCTCCATGCCGGTGATGCATTCGTTCAGCAGCGCTCGCGTCAGACGGCGCGAAGGAATTCCTGTGGTTGCGTCCACGCAGCCGTACATCGGCGCGTCGCCGGACTCCTCGCGGCTCCCAAACGCCTCATCAAACAGAACGGTTGCGCCCCCGATCGTGTCGCCGTACTCCAGGATCGGTCGGGTACGGATCTTCACCGCCACCCGGTGTCCATTTTTGTGCAGGTAGTAGGCGGACCATTGTTGCGCCTGCCGCTGGCTGAGCGTCATCGTCACCGGACAAAATTCGCCGCTCAGACTGTTGCCCCGCCGGTTGCAGGCCTTCACCACATCTTCGAAGACATGGCCGACCACTTCGTGCGACAGATGCCCCATGAGGTGTTCCGCGCCATGGTTCCAAAAGCGGATCAGCCCATCCCGGTCCACGATGTAAATCCCCACCGGCAAGTCTTCAACCAGATGCCGGAACAGTTTCGGATTGTCGAGAAAGTTAGAGAGCATGGCAAGCCGCCTCAGGCAAGCTATGGAGAAATGCACCGATACTTCCTATAGAGACAGGGCTCGCCCCGTCTCCGGAGCCGCGACGAGCCACCGCCTCTACAGGAAAACAAACGCCCCGTAAGGGGCAGGGCATCGGAATTCGACTTTTTCCGCCGCCTGTCGGTCTCATCGGCAGTTAGGGCAGGGAACTTCAGGGGAAGAACAGCACCGCAGCGCATGGTGCATTGCAATATTCAGAACTCCAGCCGTGCCTGAAACGCGATCATGCGGGGACTGCTATCGCCACCCAATCCGACACCCAGCAACCCGGTCGGCGGAGACGTGGCGTAATTGAGTGCTCCAAAGCCTACCTGCGTGGAAGGATTTCCTGGAATGCCGGCCTGCACTACGCTTGGGAGACCGAAATTCGGATGGTTGAAGACATTAAAGAACTGACCCTCAAACCGAAGCTTCACATGCTCGGTCAAGGCAAAGTATTTTGTCAGATAGAAGTCGCTCCAGACAAAATCGGGGCCCCGCAAGGCATTGCGTCCGAGATTTCCGAACTGGCAGTTTTGCGGACTGTCGCCGCCATGGCACAGCCCTGTACTCGGATCGACGGCCGAGACGAAAGCGTCCGGATTGAGCCACTGGCGTGTTCCCGGCTGGGTGACGCCAGGAATAGGACGATGTTCATACAGCGGAACGCCGGGAACGACACTGGCGAACTGCGGCCCGCTGCCTTGCACGATGCCGTTTCCGTTGGCTGAATAGGGCGTGCTTAGGACCGAGAACGGAACCCCGCTATGCCAAAACGCCGTTCCAGAAATCTGCCAGCCATTGAGTGCGTTGCCCAGTGAATGACTGCGCACTCTAATCGGCAGCTGATACACATACTGAGCATTGAGATTGTGCCGGATGTCATAGTCGCAGGGACCGTAATCGCGGGCCAGATCTCCGGGCAGAGGCGAAAGAATTCCTCCCGCGGAAAAAGGCAGGAATCCTCCGTTCGAAACCGTATCCATGCAATGGCTCCAGGTGTAGTTGACCTGTCCCTGCAAGCCATGGCCGAGGCGCTTCATCGCGGTCAGTTGAAGACCGTTGTAGTGACTGTTGGCGCCGGTGGAGAGCTGCGTCACCGCGCCAAATCGCGGATCGGTAGGCTGAGTGGGGAATGGAACGAAACAGCCCTGGCACACGGTTTGGTAGCCGTTGACTTGGGTTGAGTATGGCTGATTCACAGCGCGCGTGCCTACGTATTGCGCTTGCAGGCTGGTTGTCGTTCCGAATTGATGTTCGATTCCCAGGCTCCACTCTATGAAGTATGGCGCGTGGAGTTTGCCATTGGGGATGGCGGTGATCGCAACCGGTGGAAGCTCAGGCAGGCTCTGGGGAAATCCCACAGTAAAAGTCTGATTGGCGGTAGCGATTGCGCCGACGGCGCTGTTCATCACTCCCGGCGCGATGCCGGTGCAGCCGACCACCGGGTCGCAGCCCGCGGATCCCTTGCTGCCCACGGTGCCGAGCAGTCCTCCCTGAAACGTCTTATCGTATGGAGGATTGGTGCCGATCAGGTCGGCCACAGTGCCCGGCAAAATGTCGCTAAAGATTCCGAAGCCAGTGCGCAGTACCGATTTCGGCTCGAATTGCCACGCAATCGCGGTTCTCGGCTGCAGAATCGCCACCGGTGTTGACGAGAACAGATTGCCGAGATGAGTTTGAATCGCTGCGTTCAGCGGTTGATCGGCCACGTGCGCAATGGAACTGAAAGAGCCACGAAGACGGGCAACTTGATCATGAGGATTCAGAGGATTGGAGTTGAAGGTGTCGCGCAGGCCGAACGTCCAGGTCAGGGTGCGAGTCACTTTCCAGCTGTCTTGCGCGTAGAAATCGAGATTGAGAAAGTTGAAGGGCTGATTCGCGTTCGAAGGGAACGTCTCCGACGCGGTGTTCGCTACTCCATAGATAAATTGCTGCAAGTTCGCGTAGGTCACGGTGGGAACCGTGCCTTCGCCGAAGTCAAAGTCGTTCAGGCGGAAAATTCGGGTATTGGTTCCAAACCTGAGTTCGTGTGCGCCATGGCTCCAGGCGAGATTGTCGTTGATGAAAAATCGCAACGCGCGCCGGCCTTGAACCCAGGTGTTGTCCAGCCCTCCTATGGGCGTGAAAGGGTTCGCGCCGCTGCCCTGCAACACGATCGGGAACTCGGAAAGCGTCTTCTGAAGATTGCTTGGTCCAAACAAGCTTCCATACCACGAGAACGCCGGATTGAAGTAGTTCACCAGGTTCTGAGAGAACACGTGCGTGTGTCCGGCTGCGAACGAATAGAGCGGCTGCGGCGAAAACGCGTTGAACACTGGGTTGATAGGGTCCGTGTAGGCGGCTTGCAGACCGGTGTCCGACTGAAAACGAAACCAGGCCGTATCTTTCTGGTTGATGTTGTAATCCACGCGGGCCGTCTGCACCTGCTCGCGGTCGTCGCTGGAGTGCGAGACGCTCTGCCGGTTGGCGCAACCGTTTCCATTCGGCGGATTGCCCGGCGCCGCAGTGCCGTCCGCATTGAAAGGACACCAGAGTACCTGGGTGGGCGTGCCGCTGGTATCTCCATAGAGCTTAAAAATCTGCCGATAAAACGGAGCCTCCTGCGGCGCGGCAGGATAGCAATTCTTACCAGGCCCGCTAGCCACGCAGCCGGTGGTTTGACCTGAGCTAAGTTGTCCCAGGACGTAGGATTGGAACAGGCCATTGTTACCGGGACCGGGGACAATCGTTGGCGTGACGATAGGCAGTGCGATCCGCACCCATTCGCTGTCGAAAAAGAAAAACAGCTTGTTGCTCGCGATCGGTCCGCCCACACTGCCCCCAAAGTGGTTCACGGTCGCCCTCGGCTTGTGATTCCCCGGCGTCGCATTGGTGAAGTAGTCCGCCGCATTCAGCAACGAACCATTCCACAACTCATAGAGGTTCCCATGAAACTGATTCGTGCCCGACTTGGTGACGTAGTTGACCTGGGACGCTCCATACCGTCCTTGATCCACGGAATAGGAAAGTGTGTTGACCGTTACCTCGGAAATCGAATTCAATCCCAGGACGAGATTGGTTGAAAGTCCGCTGTTGAGATTGGTGAGCGGATCGTTCGTCTCGAGTCCGTCAACGATGTAGCCGTTGGAGAGGGCGGGCAGTCCGTTGAATTCCACGTTGCCATATCCATTGGTGCCGCCCACGAAGTCATTGCCACTGCCCGCGGTATTGATAAGGGCTCCAGGCGAAAACTGCAAAGGGTAGGTTAGGTCACCGCCCGGATTCGGCAGGTCTTCCAGCGCCGGAGCATTCAAAGTGCTCGCTGTGTTTGCATTCTCCAGATTGATGAGTGGCGCCTCGCTGCTGACCTCCACCGCCTCATTGGATCGGGCTACCTTAAGCGTGAAATCCACGGTTTGCTTCTGGCCCAGGCCGGCGATGACATTGTCATTTTGCCGCGGATCGAAGCCTGGCGCTTCCACTCTGACGGAATAGGCGCCCGGTTTTAATTGTGGGAAGTTGAAACGCCCTGCGCCATCGGTCCGGGCGCGGCGCTTCAGGCCAGTCTCGTGATTTGTGATGGTTACCGCGGCGTCCGGCACGACCGCATTCGTTGCATCCCTTACTTCGCCAATGATGGCACTGGTGGTTTCGCCTTGCGCCCGTGCTTTCGCGGGAAGAAGACAAGCCACGGTCATCACGAGAAAAGCAATGTGAGCCGCCCGCGCCATGAATCCCCCACTGATCTGCCCGCAAAGAGGCAGTGTCCTATCCGCTTGGTTGATTAACCAGAGATCAGTTGGTATAGTTAACCATAGTTAATTAAGAAGGGCAAGGGCCGAAAGGGGAGAGGGGACAGCGCCGGCGATTCCTCCGGTTTGTGAGCGGGACTATGGACCTCGAACACACTTCTTCGAAAACAACCATCAAGGTGAAGGCTCGATGCGCTCAGAGCCGTCCGGTTATCGCCTGGACCAACAGGACAACTCCAATGCCTGCCAAGCCGACGTAAATGTACTTCAAGAAGGTCTCGCCATGCATGCGATGGTTGATCATGCGGCCGACGACAACGGCCACTAGCGTCACCGGCAGTGAGACCAGGTAGTAATGCGTTACGGCAGGGACCCAGAGTCCCGCCAGCCAGTAGCCGCCCATACCAATCAAACTGGCGGGCAAGAAATATCCTTGCAGCGTCGCCCGGAAATGCTGCGCCGACCACCGTCGCATCGTTCCGTAAATCACCAGCGGCGGGCCGTTCATTCCGTAGGCTCCGCCCAGCACGCCGGCGCAGAATCCGCAGGCCAGCAGCCATCCTCGACTGTCGTGCCGCAGCTCGAGCGGCGTGCGGCCGAGCGTCGTGCCGAGCAAGGAGTACACGGAGAACACTATGATGATCACGCCCAGCGCAGCCTTCACCGCGTTTTGATGACTACTCGTCAGCAGCCGCAGCCCCAGCGGGATACCGGCTAAAGTTGAGAGCACCAGCCACGCCGTGCTGCGCAGATGAATCTTCTTCCAGTCCTGCACCACCACGATGCTCGCGATAGTGATCGACACGAGCACGGCGAGCGGGGCAGCGAGGTTCAGGGGAATGTAAAAGGCGAGCAGCGGGACCGCCACCAGGGCCTCGCCAAAGCCGAAGGCCGATCGAATCAGCGTGGCGACAAATACGATGAGCACTACGTCCAGAGTAGAAGCGTCGATGGTAATCTCCGCGGAGAGTAGAATTGCTGGTGACGGTCCGGCCGCCTCCGACACATCAAGCTGCGGGACGCGCCCGAGCTCCCAACGCACGCGCCAAGTCCGCCGCATCGAAAACCGGCGGCTGACAGGCGAACGCAGAGCACACCACAGCAAACGATCGTCCCTCGCCCAGCGCCGGAAGATTCGGGATCGTCTCCGCCAAAGCCGGCGGCAGATTTTGCGCGACCGCCTTACCGGCGTCCAAACGCAGAACCGCTGTTCCAAAGCGAAGCGGCCGCACCGCAGCCCGATACATCTCCCCGGCCACTTCATCATTTCCGACCACCACCACTTGTGTGTGCGGCTGGACAAAGTGCACGACCGCCAGCCCATAAGTCGCGGCAAAAATCCCATGTTGCCCCGCGACTCCGGCATAAACTTCCAGGGTTTGCTCGGCCACGTCGCGATAGGACGAATCGTGGGACGCGTCGCCGGCGTAGCCATGCAACCGCAGCAGCGCAATTGCCGCCGCCGAATTTCCCGCCGGAGTCGGCGAATCCTGATACGGTTTCCGCCGCGTCCCCAAAATCCCAAGCACGGCTTCTTCGCTCCGAGCGCCCCGCGCATCGAAGAATCCGCCCGCCACGGGATCGAAGAACCCCGCCACCATCGCATCCGCAATCGCGCGCGCAAAGCGGAAATAGCTCAAGTCCGCCGTAGTCTCGTAGGCGTCAAGACAAGCCATCACCGCGAAGGCGTAGTCGTCCAGCACGCCGGAAGTTTCGCGTCGCTCCGCGTTCGGATCGGAATAGGCAATCACATGCCGCAGTGTAGAGCGGACCTGCCCTGAGCGAGAGTCGAAGGGGCCCTCGCCCGCTGCCGTTGATTTTGACTTTGACTCCGACTTTGATTTTGACTCAACACTCCATCCCTCGGAAAGCAGCCGATCGAGCGAGCGCAAAGCAAAGTGCCGCGCCTCGGCCAGATCCAGCACCTTCGCCGCTTCCAGATAAGCCGACACGCACATCGCATTCCATCCTGCATAAACCGTCTTATCCACATACGGCGTAGGACGCGCCAAACGCGCCGCATACATTTTCTTCCGCGCCGCAGTCAGCAGCGCAACTGCCCGCTCTTCCGGAATATTCAGTCGTCGAGCAATCTCCGCCACCGAGCCGGTGATATGCAGCACATTCTTCGCCCGGTTGTGATGCATGTCTCCAACTTCCTGGATACCGTAATACGCCGTCGCCACCGCCGCCTCATCTTCAGTCAGCACGGCTTTCGTCTCTGCCAAAGTCCAGGTGAAATAGTCGCCATCATCGTCCATCGAATAATCCGCATCCTGAGAAGCGTAGAAGCCGCCGTGGGCGCGGTCGCTGAGCCATTCATCCATCCAGCGAATAATGTCACGCGCCACACCGGCAAAGAACTCATCCCCCGTAGCCTGATAAGCGTGCACATAATTCTTCAGCAGTTCGGAGTTGTCGTAGCACATCTTCTCGAAGTGCGGCACGATCCAGCGCTCGTCCACCGAGTAGCGATGGAAGCCGCCCGCCAACTGGTCATACACCCCGCCGCGCGCCATCTCCTCCAAAGTGTGGACGAAAATAGTGCGCAGCTCTTCATTGCTTGAGCCAGTACCAACATACTGCTCCATCACCAGATCGAGCGCCGCCGGATGCGGAAACTTTGGAGCGCTTCCAAATCCGCCATTAACCTCGTCAAACATCGACCGCGCCGCTTCCAAAATCGCTTCAATGACGGTAGCCGAAACCGTCCCCCCGCCCGCCGAAGCAGACTCCGCTCGCGCGATCGCGCTCTCGACCATCCGAGCCTGTTCGAGCACATCGCCATGTTTCTCGCGATAAGCCGCAGCAATCGAAAGCAGCACGCGCTTGAAACTGGGCCGCCCGTAAGCGTCCGCCGGAGGAAAGTACGTCCCGCCATAAAACGGCTTGCCATCCGGAGTAAGAAACGCCGTAAGCGGCCATCCGCCTTGTCCCGTAAGCGCGCTCACCGCCGCCTGGTACCGGCTATCAATATCCGGACGCTCGTCCCGATCCACCTTCACCGCGATGTAATGCTCATTAACAATCGCCGCGACTTCGGCATCGTCGTAAGACTCGCGATCCATCACATGACACCAGTGGCACCAAACCGCGCCGATATCCAGAAGCATCGGCTTGTTGGCGGCACGGGCCGCAGCAAATGCCTCCTCTCCAAACTCATGCCACTGGATCGGCTGATGCATCGCCGACCGCAGATAGGAAGAAGAAGCGCGAGCGAGGGAGTTGAAGGAACCCGTGTCCATCAGGAGAGTCTATCGCGGGACGGGGCACGAGTGGGGCGTTTGTGTCCGAAACGCGCCGTGCCCGCCCACGTCGCCAACCGCAGGACTGTGCCGCGCCGCAGAAAGCGGCGTTCCGGGCCGCGTCACCCTGACCGTCGTCTTTGGCTACGGCGGTTACGGCGTGACCTCGTAAACCACGCCCTGGTTTTGCGCGCCGCCCTTCAATGTCGTGCCGTAGAGGTTCCCGGAATTATCGAACACAACGCCGCTATAGACGGAGCCTCCGTCATTCCCGCCGGTGAAGTTGTACAGCACGGTCTGCGTCCACTTGTTCTTCGCGCCGGGCGTTAGTTTAAAAACTGTTCCGGCGCCGCCCGAGCCGCCTCCGCTGGTTGTGCCGAAGAGGTTTCCCGTGGAGTCCATGATCAAGCCCGCAGCCGGGCCGTCTCCATCGGGACCGGAAAAGCTATGCAAAACGGAGCATGCCCAGACGTTAGGTC